>Ga0265293_10000748_pt1 | contig 74918 bp, 74 predicted proteins | sample Munlanlewell138R_FD_192505 | JGI IMG/M metagenome (GOLD analysis project Ga0265293, IMG submission 192505) | Leachate microbial communities from a municipal landfill in Southern Ontario, Canada - Leachate well 138R | ecosystem: Engineered > Solid waste > Landfill > Unclassified | place: Canada... | reverse complement strand
GTAAGCTTTGCACAGGCAGTTCTATATAGAGATGCTGGGTTTGATGTTGTTTGGATTGATATGCTTTGGATCTTTGTTATAGGTATGATCTTTTTTCTTGTAACACTTGCGATTTTTAGACGCAGTTTAGAGAAAGGATGATGACTCACTGGAGATAAAATAATTTTAACCATTATTTTGCTACAATCGCTCAAATAGTAAACACTAAGGTAATATATGAAAATAGCAATAATGGGTGCGATGCCAGAAGAGGTAGCACCAATACTAAAGAGATTAAAAGATTATAAAACAACGGAGTATGCTGGAAATAAGTACTATGAAGCTACTTATAATGGCGTTGAGTTAGTCATAGCCTATAGTAAGATTGGTAAAGTCTTCTCAGCACTTACTGCATCTACTATGATAGAGCATTTTGGAGCAGAAAAACTACTTTTTTCAGGAGTAGCAGGTGCGGTATCACCTAAGTTAAAAGTTGGAGACTTAATTGTAGCTACAAAATTAGCTCAACACGATCTTGATATTACGGCATTTGGACACCCTTTTGGGTACGTTCCTGAGGGAAGTGTTTTTGTTGAGACTGATAAATCTCTTATAGAGATAAGTAAAGTGGTAGCAAATGAGATGGGTAAAAGTGTTGTTGAGGGTATTATCGCAACTGGAGATCAGTTTGTTGCAAATGAAGATAGAAAGAACTGGATAGGCTCAACTTTTGGTGCTGATGCCCTTGAGATGGAAGGCGGAAGTGTTGCAGTTGTTTGTGATGCGCTGGGAGTTGATTTTTTTATCCTCCGTGCTATTAGTGATGCTGCGGATATGGATGCAAGTTTCTCTTTTGATGAGTTTTTAGAGACTAGTGCAAAAGAGAGTGCTGAGTTTGTTATGAAAATGGTAGATAAAATAGTTCTTTCATTAGATAATGCAAAAAACTAATATAGTCTAATATGCCAATTATAATTTCTAAAAAAATTATGTCAAAACTAGGTCGCACTAATGCCGAGTTTAACTTAATAGAAGAGGGCGATAAGATTTTAGTAGGACTTAGTGGTGGGAAAGATTCACTCACTATGATCCATGCAATGAAAGAGCAGCAAAGACGTGCACCATTTAAGTTTGAGTTTTTGGCTGTAACGGTTGGCTATGGTATGGGAGAAAACTACGATGCTCTTATCGCACATTGTAAAGAGTATGAGATAGATCATATATTTCATGATACTCAGATCTATGATCTAGCCAAAGAGAAGATAAGAAAAAACTCATCTTTTTGTAGCTTTTTCTCAAGAATGAGAAGAGGAACACTATATGGAGTTGCAGAGAAACATGGCTGTAATAAGTTAGCACTAGGACATCATATGGATGATGCTGCTGAGAGTTTTTTTATGAACTTTATTTATAATGGTCAAATGCGATCCCTCGCACCAAAATATAGAGCAGATAATGGACTTATTGTCATTCGTCCACTCATACAGATGCGAGAGAGGCAGTTAAGAGCATTTGTTGAGGACAACAATATAGCAGCAATTGGCGATGAAGCTTGTCCTGCTATGCGCTTTGACATAAAGATGCCACACGCTAGAGCAAGCACAAAAGAGATGCTCTCTCAGATGGAAAAAGAATTTCCATCATTATTTACTTCAATGAATGCTGCGTTTAAGAATATTTCAGTTGATAGTTTTTTCGATAATGAGAGGTTTAGTATTTAGTTACTAAACCTTTTTCATCTTTTTCAATTTGAGATTTTTTACTCAACAGAGTATCATCTTTTAAGTTTTGCAGAAATTCTAAAATATTTTGTTGGTAAGATAGAGTGTCTATATCTCTAGTTATCTCGGTGAGTGGTTTTAAAGACTCTATATCTATTTTTTTTGCATATCTTGGGATGATTTTTAACTCTTTTTGAATGTGTAAAACTAAAGTATCTATATCTAAACCATTAGGATCTTGTACTTTTTTCACTAGTTCTTTTGTTGTTAGTGTTAAGAGGTTTGCTCTATCTTTATCATCTTTGTAAATATCCATAGCGATTTTTTCAACTATAGTGTAGTTTTCTTCATCCACGTCTTCATTTGATGAGATAATGAGTGCAAATATTTTAGCACGAAACTCTAAAGAGCCATGATGGTGAACAAAAAACTCACGAAAAGCACTGAAAAAGTGGTGTTTTAGCCGAAAACTAAGCTTCATTTCTATCCTTAGGCAAGACTTAAAATCGATATATATATGGTATTATACATCTTTGAATTTAAAATACAATTTTATAGGTGAAAAATGTGCTAAATGATAATGATTATGTAGTGTTGAAAAATTCTTTTATAGAGTCGCAAAGACTTTTTGATAAGTTAAATGTTGTAGCAGATCAAGCTAAAGAGATTGAGTATGATGAGAGTGGCCTTTTTTTTGAAGATGAAGAGAGAGTTCAAAGACATTGGTTGAAACTTAGTTCAAAAATTATAGATGCACTCTCTATCGCTTTAGAATCTTATAAAATAGAGCTTTTAAAAAATAAAAATTTAGAGACAAGAGAGTTAAGTATAAACCTTCTCAAAGATGATGAGATTAGTAAGATCTTAGTTGATTATAGCAAAGATGGTGCTATAAATATCACACAAATTAGTTAAGGAAAGCGTAAAATGGGTAGAGCCTTTGAATATAGAAAAGCATCAAAATTAAAGAGATGGGGAGCAATGTCAAAGTTGTTTCCAAAATTAGGAAAAATTATTACAATTGCAGCAAAAGAGGGAAGTAGTGATCCTGATATGAATGCAAAACTTCGTACAGCGATTCTTAATGCTAAAGCTGAAAATATGCCAAAGGATAATATAGAAGCAGCTATAAAAAGAGCAACTGCTAAAGATATCAGCAACATGCTTGAAGTAAACTTCGAAGGTAAAGCACCTCATGGTGTTTTAATTTTTATAGAGTGTATGACAGATAATAATACTAGAACAGTTGCTAATATTAAAAATATACTAACTAAACATGGCGGAGAGTTGTTAACAAATGGCTCACTAGAGTTTATGTTTGATAGAAAAACAGTTATAGAATTCGAGTTAAAAGAGGATATTGATATCGAAGAGTTAGAACTTGAACTCATAGATTCAGGATTAGAAGAGATAGAAGCTGAAGATGGAATCTGCTTAGTTACAGGAGACTATACAAGTTTTGGTACTCTTACAGAGGCACTAGAGAACATGAATATAGAGATAAAAAAAGCAAATTTAGAGAGAATGGCAAACTCTCCAATAAGTATTACAGATGAACAACATGAAGAGATTGACAAGATTTTAGAGAAGCTTGATGATGATGAAGATGTACATAAAATTTTTACAAACATTATATAAATATCATAAGGAGCAAAAGCTCCTTATGATAGTAGGGACTATATGTCCCTACAACCCCCTGAAGCAAAAAAAACAAGTTTTTGAGAGAAAATTGCTGTAATGAACTATATAGATAGTACCTATACAGATACTCTTGAGGTAAAGCAATCAAAATTTATAGCTTTCCTTACTCCCTTCTCACAATATGAAAAAACCCTAACAGAGCTAAAACAAGAGCATCCAAAAGCTAGACACTTTGTTGTGGCATATAGACATCTAAATGAATATGAGCAAATTGTAGAATATTCAAGTGATGATGGTGAACCAAAGGGAACATCTGGAAGACCTTCTCTTTTTGTACTTCAAGGTGCCCAGCTTATAAATACGGCAGTAATAGTAGTTAGATACTTTGGTGGAACAAAACTAGGACCTGGTGGGCTTGTTCGTGCTTATAGTGATGTTATAAACTTGAGTCTGCTAAAAGCTAAACTCTTAGAATATAAAAAAGAAGAAGAAATAGAAATTCAGTTTGAATATTCAAATATTAGAATGGTTGAGTATGAGTGTGATGAGTTAAATATTGAGATTATTCAAAAGAGTTTTGACAACCAAACTCTATATAAAATAAAAGGATCTAAAGAGAGTATAGATTTGTTTTTAAAAAAAATGAATAGGCTAGTGGAAGTTATTTAACCGCCACTAACAGCAGAGCCCATCCCCCAGATAGGTAGAAATATACCAAGAGCTAGAAGTATAACCATAGCAGCAATAATAACGAGCATAATAGGCTCTATAGCATCTGAGAGACCATCTATAATAGCATCAAACTTCATCTTGTAATATTCTGCAACTTTTTGCATCATGGCATCTAATGTACCACTATCTTCTCCAGCTCTAACCATCTGAATAATCATATTTTCAAAAAGTTTTGTTTCACTAAGTCCAGTATTTAAAGTACCACCTTTTTCAACCGTAAATCTTACAGAAGATAGTTTCATCTTAAGTGGCAGGTTGTCTATCATAGAGATAGATGTCTCTAGAGCTTCTGCAATTGGAATACCAGCACGAACAAGTTCGGAAAAAACAAGAGTAAATCTGCTAAGGGTAGAGTACTTTATGATATTTTTTATAAGATATATTTTAAGAAGGGCTTTATGCCAGGCAAGTCTTATATGTTTGTAATTTGAGATAAGGTATTTAAAAAGCACAAAAGATAGAAACAAGCCTGCTATAACATATAGACCATAATTATTAAAGAGATGTTCTAGTGTTAGGAGTATTTGAGTTGGTAGAGGTAGTTCAGCATTTAGCTGTTCAAAAATATCTTTAAACTTTGGAACAACATAAGAGATAAGAATAGTAAAAGCTATAGCCATAGCAATCATTACATTTCGTGGATATGCCATCGCTTTTTTAAACTTGATAAAGTTTGAACGAATTTCTTCTAACATATTTGCTAAGGCATATAGCGCTTCATCAAGGTTACCAGTTTTTTCTCCTAGTTGAACCATCGCTATAGTTAAGTTTCCAAGCTCAAAACGAAAGTTTTCCATAGATGAAGAGAATGAGTGACCAGAATTTATATCATCTGCTAATTTACTAAAGACATATTTTAAAGCTTTGTCATCACTCGATGAGGCTATCTCACTAAGTGAATCATGTATAGAGATACCAGCATTTGTCATAACAGCTAACTGTCTAATAGCTGCTATAAGTGCATCTGGCTTGATTTTTCTTTTTTTTATATTTTGAGCAAAATTTGCTTTAAATCTTTTAAATTGTTCTTCTAAGGGTTCATTCTCTTCAACAACTTTTATAATAATGCCAGAGTATTTTAGTTTTGCATTATCATTAGCTTCTTTTCTATCTTTAGCATATAGTGGTACTTCTAATCGCTTACCTTTAGTTAAAATAGTTGCTACAAAGTATTTCATCCTTTTGCCACCCTAAGTACTTCTTCGATACTAGTGATTCCATCTAGTGCCTTTTGAATTCCATTTTCAAAAATACCAATAAAACCTTCATCTACAGCTTGTTTTAAAAGAGCTTCCTTAGATGCACCTTTAGCTATAAGAGATGAGAGATTGTCCGTAATATTTAAAACTTCACATATCATCTCTCTTCCCATATATCCTGTATCATTGCACTCTTTACATCCTTCACCTTTATAAAAAACATAATTTTCTGGTAGAAGATCACCTAGGTTTTCTATGACGGATGCTGGAATTTTTTCAATAACTTTACATTTAGTACAGATCTTTCTAACTAGTCTTTGTGCTTGAATTGCGACTAATGCACCACTTATGAGATAGTTCTCTATGCCCATATCAACCATACGAGGGATTGCACTAATAGAATCGTTTGTGTGGAGTGTTGAGATGACTAGGTGACCAGTAAGAGCAGCCTTAATAGCAATCTCAAGAGTCTCTTGATCTCTAATTTCACCTATCATAATCTTGTCTGGATCTTGTCTAAGGATAGATCTTAGTGCATCTCCAAAACTAAGTCCAATTTTAGGGTTAACTTGAACTTGCTGGATAAGATTCATTCTATACTCTACTGGATCTTCAACTGTAATAACTTTATCTTCAACATTTCTAAGTTCATTTAAAGCACCATAGAGTGTTGTGGTTTTACCACTTCCTGTTGGACCAGTTACAAGGATGATACCAAATGGTTCTTTTAGACCTTTTAGAAGTTTGTTATAGCTAAGTGTATCCATACCAGCATCTTCAAGTCGTACAAGAGCTTTTTCTTTGTCAAGAACACGCATAACAATGGACTCACCATATAAAATAGGAAGTGTTGATATACGAAAATCATACTCTCTATCTCCAACTTTAGTTGAAAAACGACCATCTTGAGGTTTTCTTCTCTCAGCAATATCTAGATTTGCTAGTAGTTTTAATCTTGAAGCCAAAGGAGGGTAGATATCTTTTTCAAAGATAAAAATCTCAGCTAGTTTTCCATCAATACGTCCACGAACTACACAGTTTTTCTCAGTCGGTTCTATATGAACATCACTTGCTCTACTACGAATACAAGCCTTCAAAATAACATCAATTAGTAGTAAAATAGAAGAAGCTTCTTGTTGCTCCTCTATAGAACTTATTGAGTTAAGTTCATCTCTTATTTTTTTTACTAAACCTTTTACGCTATCTTTTAGTTCAACTTTAAACAAATAAGATTGGATTTGCTTTTTTGTAGCTGTTGCAACTTTTACGATTTTTCGTGGAAAAACTCTTTGAAGTGCTTCTTGGGCTTCTATATTTAAGGGATCATTAAAAGCTATAGTTACAGACATATCGTCTTGAGAGACTGGAAGTGCAGTATATTTTTTAAGTTGAGCTAATGGAACATTATTTGTAAGTTTGTAGTCCATATCTATAGAGTCTAAGTCTAAAAAAGATACCTCTAGCTCACTAGAGAGTTTTTGTAAAACTTCTTTTTCATTTATGTAATCATAATTATCAATGATAGTGAGTTCATAAACACCATTTCTAATTTTTTCAACTATGAAGCGGATAAGCCTATCCATAGTCATAAATCCAGATAGAGTAATATCTCTTAATATTAAATCTGAACTTAGTCCTTTTGATAGTAGTCTATCAACTTGTGACTGCATAATAGAACCATTAGCAAGTAAGTCGTTTGTTATTCTATCCATGTTAATTTCACTTTACCAATATATGTGTTTTTTTATGATAATTGTATCATAAAACTCTTCAATGACTATTTTTTTTAGTTTTTCATCATTAGTAAGATATAGCTTATATGTTAATTTTTCATCATCTTTATCAACAAAAAAATAAACATCTCTTTGCTCATGTACACCAAGCTCAGTATAAAAATCAAAAACTCTAGAGAGTACATAATCAGTTGATGGAAATTTTAAAGAAGATAAATCATAACTGTCTACAAGTGCATGATATAGAAGCTTTTTTTGCATAAGTATAGTAGAGAGGTAAGCTGAATTAGCACGAGCTTCTTTTGAAAACTTTAGCATAGCTATAGGAACGGCAAGTCTATCTATATAATCAGAGTGAAGACAAGAAAAAGCGTATAGTGAAATAAATTCTTCATCTTTTTTATTATACTTAAAATTGTTAAAACCTAAAGTACAAGCTTCTTCAAACTTTTTGTTTTGATAAAAATTTAACATCTCTTGTTTTATGTCAGCATGTAAATTAAAAGCTAAAAGTATAAATAAAACTATTTTCATCTGAATTTTCCTCTTTGGATCTCTTCTAAGAGAGTCTTTGCTTGAGATGATTTAGAATGTGCAATATACCTTTGTAGAGTTTGTATAGCTTCGTCTTTTTTACCGAGTTTAACTAATGATTTTGCAAAAATAATCCAACTAGCATCTATATTATCGTTGATTCTATTTGTAATTAAAGCATAGTTATATGACTGATGATAATCCTCGATATCATAATATTTTTTAGCAATAAAAAGACTAAGTGCAGGGTTGTTGTTTTTGCTAAATCTCTTTAAAACATGGCTTAAATCGTCTTGAGTAATTTGTCTTTGTATTTTAATAGGATTACTTTTTTGGAGTTTTATCTCTTCAATAATAACTGGATCTGGTTCTTTTTTTGCAGGTTTTAAGATCTTTTCTTTTTTAGGAATTTCTTGTTTAATGCTTTCTTTTTTTTGATCTTTATGAATAACGCTTTGATAACTTACTTCATTAAAAGTTGAGCTGTGTTTTAAGTTTGACATAAAGTTTAAAGATGGAGAAAGAACAAGGTTTGGTTCTTTTTTTGGTATAACAACTTTTAAAGTTTCATTTTTTTCTACTACTTCTTTTTTAGGCGTGATTTTTGTTTCTTCAAGATGAGTTTGGACTGCTTGTTGGTTATGCTGTGCTTCATTGCTCTTAAACATATCAGAACTTTTAACAAACAAAACAACTACAAAAATGATACATAAACTAACAAATATTACGACATAAGGCAATAAAGTCTTTAGTTTATACGCTTTATACTTTCTTTCTAATTCATGTACATTAAGCATTGATAAGACCTGTGTGGATTGCTGACATTTCCACTATTTTTTTTGATATTTCATTTGTTTTAATACTACTAGGAGAGTTTTGTAAATACCACGAATAAATTTCAAAAAGAGAGTACAAAAGTTTGTTAGTATCTCTATAATTACCTTTAGTTAGTTTATATATAAAATTTACACTACGTTGATTAAACATATTTGCAGTATCAAAACAATTGGCTTTCATAAGTTTTTTTTGTATATAAATTTTGAGTTCATTGTTTAGAGCGTTTTCTAATTCTATAGTTTCCCAAATTCTAGTTTTAAAATGCTCTTTTGCAATTAGATCTTCTTTTTGAGTCTTGTGTAGTGTTATAACAAACTTTACACTTCTTGTATCTGATAGAAGTCTTATTTTTTCCATTTGAACAGTGGGATATAATTGAGCTTCATCCAAAAGAACTAAAGGCACTTCGGGATTGTCAATAGTGTGTTTTTTTACTATACTCATAAATTGCGTAAAATTTAATTCACCTTGATATTTTACATCAAAAAGATCTTGCGCAAGAGATTTAAAAAACTCATTTTCATCAAGAATTGGAGTCTGGTATATAATAACTTTTTGAGAAGTTGAGAGATCATGATAGAGTTTGTTCAAAAACATACTCTTACCAGTTCCTGGCTTACCATATAAAAGTATCATTTTTAGAGGTTTCTTAACGGAATCTTTTAAAGATTGATATATTGTTGATACACGATCTAGTTGGACGTAGTCTTTTGCATCAACAGAGTCAAGAAAAACACTCTTAGCATTTTCAAAGATGTTATTTTTCATCTTCCTCTTTCACTTTGTTAGACTTTGTATTGTTTTGAGCATCTATTGAAAGATTGTCCGTAATATTTGAGATAGAACTATTTTTTATACCAGCTATAGTATCAGTAATACCCTCATAGCCTAAATCACTAAGAGATAGATCATTGTTAGCTCTATCTATAATATGAGGTTCAATGACAATAACAAGCTCTTGAACTTGCTTTGTAGTCTCTTCATATTTAAAAAGATAATTAAGAATTGGAATATCTCCTAACAATGGAACTTTATTTGATTTTTGAATATTTTTTGAATTAATTAAACCACCTATAATAATTCTATTCCCATCTTTTACTGTTACAACAGAAGAGAGTTGGCGACGATCAAGATCAGGCGGCATAATTCTATCTGCTGAAGTTTGCTGCGACATATCTTGTGCTGTCTCAGAGAGTGAAGGGTTTATTTTTAATGTGATAGTCTTATCATCAGCAATTTCAGGTGTAATATCTAAAAGAACTCCAGCAAAAACAGACTGAACATTTTCATTTTGAGTTGTAGCTGCAACTCCACCACCAGTTCCTTGTTGGTTTGTTTCAGATTTTATTTTGTAAAAATACTCTGTTCCTGCAGTTATCAGAGCTGGTTGATTGTTAAGGGTTAAAACTTTTGGGTTTGATATTGAGACAACATCTCCTTGAGTTTTTAGAAATTTTATAACTTCATTTAAACTGCCTTTTGCTCCTAGACGAAAAATACTAGCAGAAGCACCACCAGCGGAATTTAAGGCAAACTCATCAAAAGAAGTGCCTGTGTTTTGTGCAGTAGAGGTAAATTTATTTACATCTTTAGTAATTAAGTTATCAAAAGCCAAGTCAATATTTTGCAGTGCATAGAGTTGTTGCCAATCCACACCGGTAGTTTTACCTTCACTCATAGTAACTGAGAGAAGTTGAACATCAATTAAAACTTGTAGTTGAACTTTGTCTTGAAGCTTTTCTAAATAATTTTCAAGTCTATGCATCTGTTTAACTGTAGCTGTAATAGTAATAAGCCCAGCATTTTTGTTAATAATGGGAGCATCAGCTTGATAAATATCTTGAGGTCTATTTATAACTCTTTGAAGTTCTAAGTCAAGCTCTTCCCAAAATATAACTTCATCACTAGACTCTATTTTTATTCCTGATTCTGCTGAAGAACTACCACCATTAGCACCTCTAGAATTTGTAGTGCTTGTGTTACCTCCAGTAGTTGTTCCAGAGTTACTCTTTGCAGATGAAGAACTTAGAGTTATATTTGTACTACCAGTGCCTTTTCTTTGTGAGAGAATATAATCTATACCAAAAACTTTTGTATTTAAATATGAAATTTTGAGCACATTGTTTTGCAGTTCATAGTAAAGGTTATTTTCTTTTAGAATAATATTTAATACTTCATCTATAGTTAAATTTTTAAGATGAGTTTTATTTAGTTGAGTTTCTAAAAATTTCTGAGCATGAGGATCAGTTACAATAACACTAAACTCACATTCATCACTAAGTTGCTCTATAAAATCTATGATCTTTGTATCTTTCGTAGAACTTATGCTAAATAGCTCATAAGAACAATCAGCACTTAAGCTACTTGATAAAAGAAGTGTAAAAAGTGACCCGTAAACTATTTTTTCTATAAATTTCATTCTCTTATCCTATTTAAATTTTAAATTTTTATTTTGATCGTTAGTAGTAAGAACTAACTTTTGGCTGCCTTTTGTTAAGACAACATTCGTCCTTGTGATGCTTGACACCAAAAAACCTGCGATGTTTTGATTTACTCTATACCATTCTCCATTAATGAGTGCAGAGTTGTTTATGATAGCACTAAGTTTCATAGATTGAGGTGTTTGCTTTATAGCGCTGATAGTTGATGTAGTAGAAGATTTTTTAATACTTGCTTTTGCAACATGAGCTACTTTTTTGTTTTTGCTTTTTTCAGAACTTTTTTTGTAAAATATAAACGGATCTTGTATCTTTAAGATTTCAGAATTATTCATACCAATTCTTGCCGGTTTGATTGCATCTACTTGAGTATCAACCCATGAAAGTTCATTTGCACTAAGAGCAACTTGAAAAAACAAGAGAGATGCTATGATGATTTTGTATATTTTCATTAGTATGTAATCCCCCAAACTGAAATAGATAGATCTGTGTCAAGTCTTTCATTTGCTTTTATTTTTACTTTATGAATATCTACTACTAACTCACTTTGCTCTAATGAGTTTATAAATCTTAGCGTATTTGTATACTTAGCAGTTGTTTTTAACTCTATATCTAAAATATGTCCAAAAGACTTGTCTGTTTTAGCATACTCATTTGTAAAGTCTACAATTTTAATACCATATTTTTTAGCATTTGTAGAGATAGAGTGTAGATATTCACCCCAAGTTCTCTCATCATAAATAAGTGAAGAGATAGTCTCTATTTTACTTTTTATGTATGCATTATTATTTTTATGTATCTCAAGATTATTATTTAACTTTTTAATCTCTAGATCCAAACTGGCAATTTTGCTCTCTGGATTTACTTGTAGGTAGGCTTTATCAGCATTTATTTTAGAAGTTATTTGGTTTATTTGCTTATTTGTCTCTTTAAAGGCTGCTTCTGAGCTATCCCAAAAAAGAAGGTATGAAAATGCGAAAATCACACCAAAAACCATAATATATGTCATATATATGTCTTTTTGACTTTTATTTTTAAAAGAAGCATCTATACTTTGTAAGTAGTCTTCAATATTTATTTTCATAATATAACCACCTTTAACTCACTAAAGTATTGATTTGGATCATCTTTAAGCTCTATTCGTCTTAGGGAAAAATCATATCTCCCTTCATATGCTTTTGTTAAGTATTCTACCATTTGAGTGATTTTTTTATCTTTTTTAGAAAGTAGATTTAGTGTAAAAGTTTTTTTATCCTTATCTTCATCATAAGTAATAGAGTCTACTTTTATGGTAAATTTATTTAAGTCTTTTGTAAACATAGAGAGAAGCTTTGCTTTCATAGGATAGTTTACTTTTACATCATGGATCTTAACAAGAGTTGACTTTTTCTCTGCATAATCTTTTTTTTCTTGTTGTAGAAGAGTTGCAACTTTAGTTTTATCTGCTTCTTTGTTTTTGATTATAGCTTCCCTTGTAATTTTTATATTGTGAAGCTCTGTGTACTCTGTTTCTAGCAATTTATATTGCAAATTTTGTGCATATGTTAAAGTCCAATATGTAAAAGGATATACAAAAGCAATAACCAAAGAAGCAGCGCTCAACATAAATAATTTACCACTTTGTCTTTGCATAAACTCTGGTGGTCTATGATATGGTGTAAAGTTACAGTTGTACTTTTGATCTTTTGGTAGTGTTGTATATATATGCATCAAAGAGTGAAGCTGATCTATATATACACCATCGCTCTCAAAACCATAATTAAAATCATAACTACTAGATTCAACGCCAAGTTCAACTTCACTCATTTCATCTAGTTTTGTTATAGTTTGAATTTGAGAGTCTATATAAATATGTTCTATTGTTTTTAATTCATAAGCTCTTTTTACATAAGTTAAAATATCACTAATGTTTGCAAATATCTCTTTATATAGTTTAATAAAATACTCTTTATAGTCACTAAGCGTATCTTTTAGGTTGTGGTTACTAAGAAAGTCCATAAAATCTTCATAAAGGACTCTCTCTCCATAAAGCTCACAAAATCTCTCATGCATCTGTAAAAATGAGAAGTTTATGGATTTTGTATATAAAAACTCTTGTTCACTATATATTGTGATAGAAGCATCATTTTCTTGAAAGTATATAAAAGCATTTACACCACTAGACTCTAAAATCTCTTTTTCATAAAGAGATTTTAGTAGTAAAGGAGAAGGGATGATGGTATCTATATACTTAATCTTTGAGACAACATTAGCAAAAGTCTCTTGAAGTTCTAAAGGATCAACTATAAAGACATGAAAGTTTCTATCATCTTCATCAAGTGAATTAAATGTTTCTATAAACTGTACTTGATAGCTAACTGCTTGATCAAGAGCTAACTCATCATAAACTTTGTTATTGATGGCATCATAAAGATCTTCATCAGAGATATTTTTAGATATTGATATTTGCGATGTTATGAAACTTTTAGTATTTAGGTAAGAGATTGCGTACTGGTCTTTAGAGTATTTTGGCGAACTTTCCTGAGAAAGGAAACTAGACGCACCACTAAAGTAACTATCTTTGTATGGATTAACAGAAACTACGCTTGAGAAAGAGTGTTTTGTTTTTTTCTTCATTACTTAAGGTCCTATTTAAAATAAGCCATTGCCATAGAGTAAAACTTACCATCTTTGTAAAATTCTACTCTATATAGTTTTTGACTTTTATCTACAGAAAAGTTTTTATCTAAGTTTTTTAGGCTTATATCAACTCCACTTTCACTAGCAGAACTTGATCTATAACCTATAATATTTACACGAAACTTACTGTTATTAACTATGTGAAAATCGTCAGTTACAAAAAAAGTTGAAGTAAAATTGACAGATTCTAACTTACCATCAATAATAACATCAAAATTTTCTTCACTTTTTTTCACAATTTCAAAATATTGAGGTCTTAATGTTGTGATTTTTTTATTACCAAGATAAACAACAAAACTACCATTGGTTTTCTTTATACTCCCTAGTATATGAGAAAACTTAAATACATTACTAGATGATTTTAGCGGAATATAACTTAAGTAAGGTTTTATATCATGTAAGTTTAATGATATATTGTTATTAATATTTAAAACTCCATATTGTGAAAGTATTTTGTCTAACTCTTTTTCATTTAAATCAAATTCTCTTTTGTAGTCTATATTCATAATCTTCATAAATTCTTCTATGGCTAGGAGTTGATAAAATACTTTTTGAGATAGTGTTGGGAGATGTTTACTTGTTTCTATAGCAAAAGCTGGCTTATTGTTTGTAACTGCAAAGTATGTAAGTGAAAGTTGCATAGCTTCATCTTCAAATTTTGTATTTGTATTTCTAACACCTAGGGTATGATGTTGTTTTATAAGTTTTTTATTTATGTTTTGAGTAACAATAGATGCTATTGAATCTAGATTTCCAAACTCTTGTTCTTGCTGGAGTTTGTTTTGATCTATCACACAAGTTTGTCCCCATGCATTAGGATTGAAGATGTTTCCTTGATGTTCTTTTCTATAAAAGCCATTTCCATCATGTAGGTTTAAAACCAAAGAGATATTCTCTTGTAAAATGATTTTTTTAATCTCTTCTACTCTCTTTTTATCCTTATCACTATCTTTTACAAAGGAGAATTTTCTATTCATATCTCCATACAAACCTCTTTGATTTACTTGGATACTAGGTCTGTTAAGATCTGGGACTATCCAAAGATTTTTAGAGAGTATCTTGTAGTGAGTTGCAAGGACAGAGGCTGCAAAATATCCACCAGGTTCATCTCCGTGGATACCTCCTATAACCAGAAGCGTAGTATTTGAGTCGCTATTTTGCTTTTTTATGAGTTGCACCTCTGAAGATGCATATAGATTTAAGCAAATAAGTAGAAAAATTGATAAAAATAGCTTTTTAAATAGCATTTTATTTTTCTGTCAAAATTTTCATCTTGTTAGACTCATCAAGTCTTACAATAAGTGATTTATCTCCACTAAACTCAAAAGTGTCAGACTTGTAATCTTCATAAAAAGTTATTTGGTAAACATCTTTAGTTCCTGGATATGGGACTACATTTATATCTTTAAATATAATAGTTTTTTTTTCTATCTTTTTAAATACTCTTGTTTTATACTTTTTAAATTTATCAAAATTCATACCATCAAATCTTATAAATTCTTTTGCATAAAAATTAAGATAACCATCTATATCATCATATAGCCAACTATATCTCCAACTATAAAGATCAGAAAGAATTGAAGTTAAGATCTCTTTTGAAATATTTTGTTTTACTTCATCACCATTGATTATAAGAAGAGTGTTTTGTACATCTATATTTTCATCTAAAACTTCTATGCTAGGGTTGTCTATAGCTATACAGCCTTGTGTAAACTCATCTCTTTCTTTTTCCGTTGGGAGACCATGTATCCAGATCCCATAACCATTTTTACCTCTGTACTTGTCATATTCATTTGGATATGACGTAACAAAAGCGAGTGGTCCATAAAATGAGTCAAGCTTATTTTCTTTTGTAAGTTTTTTTGTTATTTTATAAACGCCAATAGGAGTCTTTAAGTCTCCTTCTTTAAGCTTGTCACCTTTTTCTTTTCCTGTAAATGCACTATATTTTTTCTTTAACTTATAAGTATTATTGTCATCTTTTGAATATAGAGCTAGAGTAGATAAGTCTTTATTACATGTTAAAATATTTTTATATGATTCTATGTAGCCAAAAGTATTGTCTGTATCTTTTAAATAGTGACTCCAGTAAACTTTGCTCGTAAGCTCTAGATCCATATGTTTTTCAATGTTATCAATACCATTTAGGCGGTAATTAGTAAGAACATCACTAGCAAACAGAGATAAGCTAATAAGTACTAACAAAATTATTTTCATGATATATATCCTATTTCTTCAAGATAAGATTTGTCTTTAGACCAACCTTTTTTTACTGCAACTTCTAGACTTAAGTAAGTTTTTTTACCACTTAAGCGTTCTATTTTCTCTCTAGCAGATGAAGAGATTCTTTTTATAGAATTTCCAGCTTTTCCTATAATGATGCCTTTTTGTGACTCTTTTTCTATAATGATAGTAGCATGAATACTATCGAGTCCTTTTTCCTCTTTTATAGAGTCTATTAAAACATCAGACTCATAAGGAATCTCATCACTAACATTGTCAAAAATCGCTTCTCTTATAAAACCTGCATATATATCCCGCACAAGTTCGCTTGTCAAATCACTTGGATCATAAAGAAATGGCGACTCTGGAAGATGTTTTGAAATGATTTTTAAGAGATCTTCATGACCAACTTTTTTAGAGATACTCACAGGTATCAAAGCTTCAAATTCATTTCCATATTGGTTATAAGAGTCTATCTTTTTAAAGAGTTTTATCTGATTTACTTGGTCGATTTTACTAAGGACTACAATATGTTTAACTCTTGAATTATTAAGTTTTAAAAACTTCTCGTAATGTTCTAGTGAGTCAGTCACAGGAGCAAGATATACAATAAGGTCACAATCGCCCATAGCTTTTAGTGCCTCATCGAGCATAAACTGGTTTAGTATCTTCTCTCTCTCATGGATGCCCGGAGTATCCACAAAGATGATTTGAGTATCGCCGTGCATTACTATAGCGTTTGAGCGTTTTCTTGTAGCGTTGGCTTTTTGACTAACCATAGCTATGTTTTCACCCAAAAGTGAGTTCATAAGTGTGCTTTTTCCAGCATTTGGACGCCCAATAAGAGATACAAAACCTGCTTTTGTCATTTCTTTATTACCTTTAATAAAATCATTTTTTATGATTATAGTATATAACGAGACAGATTGTCATCTTCGACAATAAGATCTAGTTTTTCGTGTATAAGTTCGCTTTTTATTACAAACTCTTTGCCTTTGTACTCATGAGCATTAAAACTTACATCTTCTAAGACTCGCTCTAGTACAGTATGAAGACGTCTAGCACCGATATCTTCAGTTATCTCATTTGCACGATGTGATAGTTTTGCTATAGCTTTTATCGCCTCATCCTCAAAAACAAGCTTAACATCTTCTACACCTAAAAGTGCTTCGTACTGCTTCAAAAGTGAGTTTTGAGTCTGAGTAAGAATCTTATAAAGAGTCTCCTCAGTCAGAGATTCAAGTTCAACTCTTAGTGGAAATCTACCTTGAAGTTCAGGTATAAGATCACTTGGTTTTGTTGTATGAAATGCACCAGCTGCGATGAAGAGAATATGGTCAGTGTTTATAACTCCATACTTAGTAGTAACACTACTTCCCTCAACTATAGGAAGCAGATCTCTTTGAACTCCCTCTTTACTAGGGTCATTTCTGCCTTGTGACTTTGCACTGATAGTAATTTTATCTATCTCATCTAAGAAGATTATGCCACCATCTTCAGCTCTTCTTAGTGCTTCGGCATTTATGCTATTCATATCTAAGAGTTTGTGACTAGCTTCAGCTCTTAAAATACTCTTTGCATCTCTAACACTTAACTCTTTTTTTCTATCTTCTTTGTTCATAGATTCAAAGATCTTAGAAAAAGATTCTTGAACTTTTGCCATCTCAGGAGGAAGATTTGTATCGCTAAATTCAACATGGATCTTATCAACTTCAAGTTCGATGATTTTATCGTCCATCTCTCCATCATTGACACGTCTCTCCATAACTTCTAAAAGTCTTTGATAATCATCTTTTTTGCTCTCGCTTGCACTCTCTGGTAGGGGAGGGAGAAGTTTTTCAACTATTTTATTTAAAACATAGTTATCTATTTTTTCTTGGTTTTGCCCCTCTTTTTCTTCTTTTACAATAGCAATAGCAGCGATAACTAGATCTCGGATCATTGACTCAACATCACGACCAACAAAACCAACTTCAGTATATTTGCTAGCTTCTACTTTGATAAAAGGAACTTTCATCATCTTTGCAAGTCTTCTTGAGATCTCAGTCTTTCCAACACCAGTAGATCCAATCATAAGAATGTTCTTAGGCATGATCTCACTTTGAAGTTCTTCGCTTAACTGCATTCGTCTATATCTTGTTCTAAGAGCAAGAGCTATTGTTTTTTTAGCATCTTTTTGTGAGATGACATATTTGTCAAGATACTCTACAATCTCTTTTGGAGTTAAATTCACTGAGTGTCCCCTTGAAGTGTAAGTACTTTTATGTTGTGGTTTGTGTAGATACATAGATCTGCTGCGATAGAGAGGCTCTCACGAATGATCTCTTCTTCGTCTAGATCTGAGTGCTTTTTTAAGGCTCTTGCAGCTGAGAGTGCATAGTTTGAACCACTTCCAATTGAAGCTATCTCTCCATCCTCAGGCTCAACAACATCGCCATTTCCTGTAAGAATAAATATATGGTCATTGTTTAAAACTATCATCATAGCTTCTAAGCGGCGAAGAACTTTGTCTTTTCTCCATGCTTTAGAAAACTCGATAACAGACTTTAAAATGTCGCCTTTTTTATCTTCTAAAAAATCCTCAAACATATCAAAGAGATTAAATGCATCAGCTGTACTTCCTGCAAAACCAGCGAGGATCTTGCCATTATGAAGTGTGCGGATTTTTGTAGCATTTGCTTTTAGAACTGAGTTTCCAAAAGTAACTTGTCCATCTCCACCAATTACAGCTTTGTTTTTACCTTTATAGGCAAGTATTGTAGTAGCATCAAACATCGTTATCGGTCTCCTTTAGGAGGAACAAGTCCCTCTTCAATTCCTCTCACTGAAGCTATGCTTTGTGACAAGAGAATTTTTATCATTTTATTCTCCCTGTACATCCACATGTAGTTTTGCGTGAATAGCGTGACCTAGCTTTAAGTCAAGCTCATGTTCACCTACAGTTTTTATAGCAACTTTATCTATTATATGCTTTTTATCTATCTCAATATTGTGTTGTTCAAGAAGTGCAAGAGCTACTTCATCTTTAGTAATTGCACCAAAAAGACTACCATTTTGTCCCATTTTTTTAGTAATGATAATTTCTAACTTATCAAGCTTTTTAGCGATCTCTTTTAAACTTGCAATCTCAGCAGCTTCATCAGCAGCTCTTTGTGCCTCATCAGCTCTGTGTTGTTCTAAAATCTCAGCAGTAGCATGTTTTGCAAAGCCTTTAGCTACAAGAAAGTTTTTTCCATAACCATCTTTAACTTCTTTAACTTCACCTTTTTTACCTAAACTTTTTACATCTTTAATCAATAATACTTTCATATAATTTTCCTTAAATTTTTTATCTTACAATCTCTCCAGCATAAGAGACTATTCCTCGAGTTAAGTTTCCTATTTTTTCATATCCCATATCGCCCAGTATTCTAGCACAGTGAGCTGAACGGCTTCCTACATGACAATAAAGTATAATATTTTCATCTTTACTTAATTTTGCATCATCTAGGACTTGAAAAAAACTGCTTGTTGGAACAAGTGCATCAGCACCTTTTATATGACCCATTTGCCACTCCATGTGCTCACGAACATCTATAAGTTTAAACTTTGTCATGCCTAGTTCTCTAGCTTCTATAAGTGATAGTAGCTCATCTGCATCTAGTTCTGCTTTATTTACAAGTAGCTCACACTCATCTTTACTCAATCCTCTTGAGTGATTGTGAACTATCTCTTTCATATCCATCTCTAAGCGTTTTTTTGCAGCGAATTCTGGTGTACAATAGATACCACAGTGACAAGTTCCATCTGTTGGAATTTCATTTTCTATAGCTGGTTTACAAGGACAGACTCTATCATCAACACTTTTTGGTTTATCTCCACTGCTATCAACCATAAAACATGGACAAAATCTTTTTCCATACATCATCTTGTTTCTAGCGAGACCTAGTTGTACGCCCTCATTTAATTCAGCTTCTGGATGGTATTGCCATCCAAATTGAGATAAAACTTTGTCTGTAAAGTCTATGGTTTTTTCTAACTCTGCTTGAAATTCATGAGAGTTTATATCTATCTTTATTATACTCATATGCCACCTTTTGTTATCTGTTTTTTCTAGCTTTACCTTCGATAATAAATCTTAAAGCATTTAGTTTTATAAAACCCTCTGCATCTTTTTGATTGTAAACTTCATCCTCTTCAAAAGTTGAGTACTCTTCTGAGAAAAGTGAAACACTAGAATTTCTTCCGACAACCATAATATTGCCTTTATAGAGTTTTAGACGCACATTTCCTTCTACAAATTCTTGAGATTTATCTATTGCAGCTTGGAGCATCTCTCTCTCTGGAGAGAACCAAAAACCGTTATAGATGAGTTTTGCATAGCGAGGCATCATCTCATCTTTTAAGTGAGTCGCTTCGCGGTCAAGTGTTATGGACTCCATAGCACGATGAGCTTTTAGCATAATTGTTCCACCCGGAGTTTCATAACATCCACGAGCTTTCATTCCAACAAAACGATTCTCAACAATATCTATACGACCAATACCATGTTTTGAACCTATCTCATTTAGAGTTTTAAGCATTGTAGCTGGACTTAACTCTTTACCATTTAGTGTTATTGGATCTCCGTTTTTATAACCAAGTTCAATATACTCAGCCTCATCTGGAGCATTCTCAGGAGAGCAAGACCATAACCACATACTCTCTTCTGGCTCAGCGTTTGGATCTTCTAAGATACCGCCCTCATAAGAGATGTGAAGTAGATTTGCATCCATAGAATAAGGTGATTTTTTACCTTTTTTCTCTATAGAGATACCATGCTTCTCTGCATAAGAGAGTAATTTTTCTCTTGAGTTTAGATCCCATTCTCTCCATGGAGCTATGATAGTTAGAGTCGAGTCTTGGCTTAGGTAACCCATCTCAAAGCGAACTTGATCGTTTCCTTTTCCAGTTGCACCGTGACTAACGCCATCAGCACCAGTTATTTTAGCGATCTGGGCTTGTCTTTTTGCAATTAGTGGACGAGCTATAGAAGTTCCTAGTAAGTATTCACCCTCATAGATTGTGTTTGCTCTAAACATAGGATAAACATAGTCTTTAACAAACTCTTCTCTTAAGTCATCTATAAAGATATTTTCAGGTTTGATACCAAACTCTAAAGCTTTTTTTCTTGCAGGCTCTAACTCTTCGCCTTGACCTAAGTCTGCTGTGAAAGTTACAACCTCACACTTATACTCATCTTGTAACCACTTTAAAATAACACTAGTGTCTAGTCCGCCAGAATAAGCTAAGACTACTTTTTTAACTTCTTTTTTCATACTAAATGTCCCTTTTGCAAAATAAATGTCGCGAGTTTACAATAAAAGAGATTAAAAGTGGGTTAGCAAATTGTGTAGAGTAGATTTAAGTGAAGAGTGTTTGATTCAAAAGGGAGTTAAACTCTTAGCCTTTTGAGTCAAATAGTATACCAACTACTTCTTGCATTTTTGGAAGAAAATCCATAGCTTGTTCAGCTGGAAATCGTCTAAGCATCTTGTTGGTTTTTTCTTCTATAACAGATACATAAAAAATATCATCTCTATCAACACCAAATTTAATGTCGGTGGTAATAGGCGACATCGCATCGTTTAGTTGTTTAACTAACTCTTGGACTTGCTCTTTAGAATTTATCTTTTCATTTGTGTTAGAGTTCTCTTTTTGAATCTCTTTTACAATATCAACTTGCTTAGGTTGTTTAACTACAGCTTCTACCTGTGCAGATTCTCTTCCTTGAGTTTCTTGCATATTTGTTTGTAATTGTTGTTGTCCTGCAACATTTGCTACGCCATCCATGACTTGCTCCTTAATTATAAAGAATACTATAAATACAAAATCGGCATATTCATAGATGACTTTAATTAAAAAGCACAAATTTGTAATATATGTCCTAAAAGCTACAAAAACTATGATAATCTTTCACGTATGAAAGACTACCTAGAACTACTAAAATCAGAACCCATTTTTAGAAGATTATCAACTATTCAACTCATCGCATATTTTGGTGCATGGTTTAGTAATATCGCCATTTATACGCTACTTTTAAATCTTAATACATCAGCATCTGTTATAGCTTTTGTTGCTATGCTTCACTTCCTAGCAGGTGTTATTCAAGCTCCTTTTTCAGGCTCTATTATCGATAGTTTTAAACCTAAGAAGATCTTGCTCATACTCATAACTATAGAGATCTTTGCAACGTTTTTCTTGATTTTTGTGACTTCAGTAGATGATATGTGGCTTTTGTATCTTTTGATATTTTTAAAAATGGCAGCTGCAAGTTTTTACTTTACAACTGAGATGTCACTTCTTCCTAAGATCTTAAGAGGTAAAAAACTTCAAAAGGCTAACGAACTTCATTCCATCATTTGGTCACTCTCATATACTTTAGGAATGGCAATAAGTGGTTTTTTTGTCTATTGGTTTGGTGTTAAAGTTGCTTTTATTGTAGATGCTTTGATGTTTGTTGTTGGTTTTATCTTGCTTTATAATTTAAAAATAGAGATAAATATAATTAAGACAGATGAAAACCTTTTTGAGATGATGAAGGATACTTTTAGATATATAAAAAGAACTCCACAGGCATTGCATCTTATGATTATCCACGCTTTTGTAGGACTTACTGCTTTTGATGCACTTGTAGTTTTAATGGTAGATCAGTACTATGTAGGCATCATAGCTAGTTCACTAGCTCTTGGTCTTCTTCACTCAGCTCGCGCAGTTGGATTAGTGATTGGTCCGATGCTAATTAGCCGCTTTGTAAATAACAAAACTTTAGTCTATGTTTTTATGGCTCAAGCTGTAGCGGTTTGGATCTGGGCAGTTTTAATGAGAGACTTTTATCTTTCACTTTTTGCTAGTGTCTTTGTTGGGTTTTTCACTACAACTCTTTGGTCTTACACTTACACTCTTTTGCAAAAAAATATAAAAGAGAAGTATTATGGACGCATGGTTGCATATAATGATATGCTATTTTTAAGTTCAGCTGCTCTTGTCTCTTTTATGATAGGTTTCTTAGCTACACATGACTTCTCTTTGCAGAGTATAGCTGTGCTTATGGGAGTTGGCTTTGTCCTTGGTGGGCTTTATTTTAAATGGATTTTAAAAACACAAACAATTAAGGATGTAAGTGATGATTTATAACTCTAAGATTGGAGATATTGATTTATCAAAGTTAACTAGACTCTATCCAGCCGCAGTTGTAGAGATGCAAGGCGATGAGGCGGAGATGAGTTTAGAATGGATAGAGATGAATGGGGAGAAAGTTAACCTAAAAGAGTATATATTGGTCTTTGATTTTACGCTTGCAAATGAAGAAAAAAAGAATAAAAAAATTCTTCATTTTAAAACAAAAGATGAGCTGATCAAAACCATGCAAGAGGTAGCACAATTTTTTCAAAACTAATCTCAAATGATACAAAAAGAGTCTTTCGCCTAGCCATCCCAGCAGCTTTAAAACATCTTGTAGATATTTTACAAATCCTTATAGATATGCTTATGGTTGGGATGATTAGTGTCTCAGCACTTGCGGCAGTGGGTCTTAGTATGCAGTTTATGATGGTTATAAATGTTTTGATGACTCTCTATGTGGTTGGTGGAAATGCTGTAATTGCTCGTTATATTGGTCAGGGCAGAAAAAAAAGAGCTTCTGCACTGCTTTATGGGCTTGGGCTTTTTGCTATATTTTTATCTATATTTGTAACTATTGGCGGATACTATGGAAGTTCTTATATTTATGAACTTATGGGAGCATCGCAAGATGTTATCTTAGAGGGTTCAAGATATTTTGAGATCCTCTCACTTGGAATCGTTCTTATATTTTTGGACAATCTTCTTTACAATGCACTCTCAGCAGCAGGAGACACTTCAAGCTCGCTATATATAAAACTTTTCTCTGCCGGTGTCAATGCTTTTTTTAACTATGTACTTATTTTTGGTCATTTTGGCTTTGATGCTTATGGAATTGAGGGAGCTGCCGTTGCTACTTTGATATCTTATTTTTTAAGTATAGTAGCCTACTATTTTCTTCTAAAGAGATCTAGTTCTAAGCTAAATTTTATACCAATTATCAAAATGAATGACATTATAAGAGCATTAAAAGTTGGTTGGAGTGCAGCGCTAGATCGTGGGATCTCGAGTATGTCTTTTTTAGTTTTTGTCTCTATCATCGCAGCCTATGGAACAGCAGGACTAGCTGGTTATCAAGTAGGGCTTCGAATAGAAGGTATCGCTTTTATGCCAGGGTTTGGTTTTTCTATAGCAGCCATGGCTCTAGTTGGTCAAAATATTGGCGCAAATGACAAAATAAGAGCCTATAATATGGGAATAATTAGTGGACGCGTAGCCTATGTTTTTATGGGAAGTGTTGGTGTGTTTATGATACTTTTTCCAGAGTTTCTAGTCTCATTTTTTACACAAGATGAGCTTACAATTGTAGTTGCATCGCAGTATCTTATACTTGTAGGTTTAGCTCAGATCCCACTTGCCATAATGTTTGTTTACTCTGCAGCGCTAAGAGGTGCAGGGGCTACAAAAACAACTCTGAAGATTAACTTTTGGTCCTTATGGCTTTTTAGGGTTTTGCCATCATATATAGCATATAAAATGGGATTTTCTTTGGTGGCTATATTTGTTATTATGAATATTGAAACTCTTTTAAAAGGAATTATATATTGGTATATTTATCAAAAAAGAGAGTGGTTAGATACAAAAGTTTAGATGAAAAATGTTACAATGTGTCCCAAAAATGAAAAACGATAACAAAGAGTCATATTGAATACACCACAAAAGACGAAACAAAAGACACTCTTACTATCCATCAGCGTACTTTTAGTATCGTGGATAGTGGGTTATGCCTTTTTAAACTATCAATTTACAAACTCTATAAATGAAGAGCTTGAGAAGATTACTAACTCAACTCAAAAACTCTTTAAAGCAAAACTGACTGAAAATAGTTTGGCACTCTCTCTTAAGCTTGATGAAATAATTAGCTCAGAAGGTTTAGCTAAAGCAGTCGCTAATGAAGACTATCAAGAGTTAGATGCAATAGTTTCACCATACTATGAACGATTAAAAATAGCTAACAAAGATATAGAGATACTTACATTCCGTTCTGCTGATGGCATGACAATTTATCGTGCACACAAGAGAGAGTTTAGAGGCGATGAACTTAACAAAAAAAGAACACTTATAGTTGATACTAACAATATGCAGAGATCTTTTAGTGGGTTTGAAGTTGGTAAGTTTGAGATGACTTATAGAACTACACAAGCTATATTTTACAAAAAACAATATGTTGGAAATGTAGAGCTAGGAGTTTCTCCAAGATACTTTATCAAAGATTTAGGCATTATATTTGATATAGAAGTAGGCATGGCTATTAAAAAAAGTATATCAGATCTTATTATTGAAGATGATAAAGTTTTCATAGATGAAAATTACAATTTAATTAGAGGAAGTCAAACCCTAAAAAACTACTTTACTGATAAAGAATCTATGCCTAATTTTAAAGTAAATATGAACATTCCTTTACAAAACCATTTAAGCCAAACTTTGGGTTATCTTATCGTTGGTCTTGATAGTTCAGAGATTGTCAATCAAAACAGAGACTTTATGTATAAGCTTCTTTTTATGGGCATATTGGTGGCGATACTGCTTGTTATAGTTCTACATAAAAGTTTCAATATGATGCTTGATTATTTTAAAAAAAAAGTATTTATAGATCATCTTACTGGTTTAAAAAACAGACAAGCCCTAAACATTAAACTCTACTCAGGAGAGGCATACGTTTTGATTTTGAGTAACATTAAAGAGTTTAGCCTTTTAAATGAGATCTACGGTATAGATGTTGGAAATGAAGTTCTGATTCAAGTAGCCCGTGAACATGAGAAGTTTGCAAAAGCTAATGGCTTTAACTCTTATAGAATATCTGCGGATGAGTATGTACTTCTTAGAGAGGAGAAAAATATTCAAGTAGATATTTATACGGAGATACTAGATAAGCTTCATCATAAAATAAATAATCTATCTATCTATGTTCCTATTATTGAAGAGACGCTAAGAGTTGAGATCTACTCAGGCGTCTCATTTGACCATGAACTCTCACTAGAACAAGCTCAAATGGCTATAAAAAAGGCTAAAGAAAAAGCACTTCCATATCTTGCCTATTCGCAAAATGTAGATAGTAAAAAAAGCTCACAACATATTTTAGGGATGAAAAAAATCATCAGACATGCATTAGATAACAAAAATGTTATTCCATTTTTTCAGCCAATTACAGATAGAGATGGAGTCATAATTAAGTATGAAGCTCTTGTGCGCATCATAAACTTTGAAAATGGCAAGAAAAATATTATATTTCCAGATGACTTCTTAGCCGTTGCAATTAAGAGTGGTTTATATATAGATGTAGCACATGAAGTGCTTTCTCAAGCCTTGGAAGTTTTTGCAACAAGACCTGAAAAAATTTCTATAAACCTCTTACCAAATGATTTTTTTAATTACTCTTTAATGGATAAGTTAGTAGAGTTGATAACTACTTTTAACTCACCACAAAAAATTGTTTTAGAAATTACTGAACAAGAAGGTATAGAGGATTTTGATAGACTTCATAGGGCTATAAAAGAGTTTAGAAGACAAGGAGTTTTGATAGCAATTGATGACTTTGGAAGTGGCTATGCAAACTATGCTCATATCTTAAAGATCAGACCAGACTACTTAAAGATCGATGGTTCACTGATTAAAAATATCTTAGAAGATCAAGAGTCACAGATTTTAGTAAAGAGTATTATTCGTTTTGCAAAAGATCTTAAAACAAAAACAGTAGCAGAATTTGTAGAGAGCAAAGAGATCTATGAGTTGCTTAAAGAGTATGGAGTTGATGAGTTTCAAGGCTACTATTTTGGTCGTCCTAAAGATTTTATAAATAATTACAAAGAGATAGAGATTATATGAAGTTACAAGAAGAGATAATAGAAATAATACAAGATAATAAAAGTCTTGTAGAGTATAAAAATAACCAAATCATTATTTTGAAAAAAAAGCTAAGAGATGGTATCTATAAGATAATAGATGATACGCAAGAAGCAAAAGAGGCACTAAGGTTTTCGATCAAAAAAGCACTAGATCTAAAGCAGAGTGATATAGTTGTAATCAAACAAGAACAGATATTTATAAAAATTTTTGATGTTGAAAAAAAGAAAAAGATCACTGAAAAAGATGCCAATACTGTAGCTGGTAGATTCAATGGTATAGAAGAGAGTGAGTTAAAAGATTTTTACAAAGAGTATTTCTCAAGAGCAGAGAGTAAGAAGTTTTTTAACAAAATAGTTAAAGCATTTACAGAGAAATATTTTTTAGAAGAAAAGATAGATAATGATAGATATGAAAAGTTTGTTTTTGCATATGTTCAAGCTATCATTATGCAAGAGTTGGTTAATGAATTTGATCATTGTGAAGACTTTTTAAAAGGTTTTAGCGGATATATATTTAGGATACATTTCAACGAAGTTTTTGAAGGTGTAGCTGAGTTTATGTTAAATGAGATCTCTAGATCAAATGACTTTATGGTTGAGTTTTTAAAGTACTACTCACTAAATATTATTATAGTTGATGGTTATAAATATAAAGTTCCATTGTTACTAACTGAAGAGGGGATGAAGTGGAATGTAGTCTCAATGCTCTCAGTTGCCAAGGTATATATCAGAACAAAAGTATCTATACAAGAGATAAAAGAGTATGCAAGGGAGTTAGATAAAAAGATAGTAGAGTTTTTTGTAGATGGAATCTCGCCAGTAGAGTACAACAAAGAGTGTAGAGAAGATAGACAAAAATTGACAGATCTTTTAAGAGTTGAAGCTAGAGTGCTTCAAGATATGTTGGATGATATATATGGCATCAAAGATCCAAAAGAAAAAGAACAATTAAGAATTGATATAGAAGAAAAAAAGCAAGAGATAAAAGATATAAAAAAGACAATAGAAAATATCTTATCTAAAGAGATAAAAAGAGGAGTGCTAGATAAGTACTTAAAACTAGAGCGAGAGATGGACAGTATTTTAAGAGACATCAAAGCTCAAGAAAAGATTTTAAAACAAAATACTGCATCATTTCTATCTATAAAAAAGTCACTTGTAAAAGCACTTATATCAAAAAAACAGCGAATATAAATATTTTTTGAGATAGGATTTTGCTATGAATTATCAAGACTATAAAAAAGCAGTAGATCTCTTAAATCTCTACTCACACCACTACTATGTTTTAGACGATGCTCTTACAACGGATGAAGTCTATGATAAACTTTACCATGATGTCTTAGCATATGAACTCACAAATAGCAAAGAGGTATTAGCAAACTCTCCAACTCAAAGAGTTGGAGACGCTATATCTAGTGGGTTTGTAAAAGCTTCTCATCTCTCTCGTATGTGGTCACTTGAAGATGTTTTTGACTCAGATGGACTTCAAAAATGGCTTACTAAAACCTACAAACTCGATAGCAAGATCTCTTTTTATTGTGAACCAAAGTTCGATGGTGCCTCACTAAATCTCATCTATGAAGATGGAGTTTTAACTAAAGGCATAACTCGTGGAGATGGAGAGATTGGAGAGTTAATTACTCAAAATGTAAAGACTATCAGATCTGTTCCACTTACAATAAAACATAAAGAGCGTATAGAGATCCGTGGTGAGGTTGTTATCTTTAAAGATGAGTTTGAAGCTATAAACGAGCTTAGACTTAAAAATGGTGAAGCTCTCTTTGCAAATCCTAGAAATGCAGCGGCTGGGAGTTTAAGACAACTTGATGCGAGCATTACCGCTTCAAGAAACTTGGTTTTTTTACCCTATGGAGTAGGAGAAAATTCTTTAGAGTTTAAACTTTTGAGTGAAGTTATGGAGTACATCTATGAGCTTGGCTTTAGAAAACCACCTCTTAGAAAAACTTGTGAGGGTTTTGATGAGATAGAGTCCATATATAAAGAGATGTTAGAAAAAAGAGACTCTTATAGCATGATGCTCGATGGAATGGTTGTAAAAGTAAATGAGATAGCATCGCAGATAGATATGGGCTATACAGTTAAAACTCCTCGTTTTAGTGTTGCTTATAAGTTTCCTGCCGTTGAGAAGATCACAACCGTAAGAGAGATTGTGCTTCAAGTTGGTAGAAGTGGAGTGGTTACTCCCGTGGCACAAGTAGAGCCAACCGACATCGATGGAGTTGTAGTTGAGAGAGCAACTCTACATAACTTTGATGAGATACAAAGAAAAGATATTCGCATAAACGATAAGGTAATCATTCTTAGAAGTGGTGATGTTATTCCAAAGATCATTAAGGTTTTAACTCATGAGAGAGATGGAAGTGAAGTTGCATATATAAGACCAACGGAGTGTCCAATTTGTGAGAGCGAACTTTTAGATGAGGGAGTTTTACTTAAGTGTCAAAACTTAGCGTGCTCAGCTAGAGTTGTAAACTCCATTCTCTACTTTGCATCAAAAGCATGTCTAAATATTGATGGTTTAGGAGTGAAAATAGTTGAGGCTCTTTTTAACTCAGGACTCGTAAAAAGCGTAGTGGATCTTTTTGATCTTACTCAAGAAAAACTTCTAACTCTTGAGGGTTTTAAAGAGAAAAAGGCACAAAATCTTTTGAGATCTATAGAAAATGCTAAAGGTTGTGACTATTTTAGATTTATAAACTCTTTGGGGATTGAGCATATTGGAGAAGTAGCTTCAAAGACTTTGAGCGAAGCTTTTGGATCTGCTTTTGTAGATGCTACTAAAGATGAGATAATTTTATGTGATGGTATTGGTGAAGAGATGGCTGAGTCTCTTTTGGAGTTTGTGAGAGTAAACCGTGAGACAATAGCCATTTTGCAAGATCTTATAAAACCGCTTGAACCTGTAAAAAGAGAAGAAGCACAGGAAAACCCATTTAAAGCAAAAACTGTTGTTTTAACTGGAAGTATGAGCGAGTCACGCGGAGTTATAAAAGAGTTACTAGAGTCTCTTGGAGCAAAAGTTTCAGGTTCAGTTTCTAAAAAAACAGACTTTTTGATCTATGGCGAAGATGCTGGAAGTAAGTATGATAAGGCTATGGATCTTGGAGTTGTTTGTTTAGATGAAGATGAGATGAGATCTAAGCTTATATGAGACTAGATAACTACCTTGTAGCTAACGCATTGGCTAAGAGCAGAACGAAGGCTGGAGAGCTTATAAAAGCCTCTTTTGTGAGTGTAAACTCTAAAGTAATAACGAAGAGTTCATTTGTACTAAAAGAGAGCGATGAGGTAGAAATAAAAGAGCATAAAGCTTATGTTTCTCGCTCAGCTCATAAACTAGCTTCGTTTTTAGATGAACTTGAACTTGAACTTGATCTTGAAGACTTTGTAGCTTTAGACATTGGATCTTCAACTGGTGGCTTTACAGAGGTTTTACTTGAAAATGGTGTAAAAGAAGTTAGCTCTGTAGATGTTGGATACGAACAACTTCACAAGAGTATAAAAGAAGATCCACGAGTCACTTCTTATGAGTCTTGTGACATTAGAGAATTTAAGAGCGAGAAGCACTTTGACATAGTTGTAAGTGATGTCTCTTTTATATCTTTGTTAAATATATTAGACGATATTGACAGACTCGCATATTCAAAAATTATACTTCTTTTTAAACCTCAGTTTGAAGTAGGGCGTGAGGCAAAGAGAGATAAACATGGTGTTGTAACAGATCCAAAAGCCATAGAGAGAGCGATGATCAAGTTTGAAGATGCTACAAAGTTAAAAGAGTGGAGACTTGTTAAAAAATCTCCATCAAAATTAACTGGCAAAGAGGGCAATTTAGAATATTGTTACTTTTTTACAAAATAAACTTGATAACCTCTTTTTTACCTTTATCGGTTATACTCAGCGAATGAAAAAATTAATTACTCTATCATTACTTTTTGTTATTGGTTTTTCTATACTGCATGAGTATGTTTATGTAGCATTAGAAGATGATCATTGCACTGTAGTAGAGTATATTAGCGAGTTTGACACACCACAACCTCATGGAGATCTATGTAGTATTCATTTTGAATACCATCAGTCATATTTACTCTCTAAAAAGGTTATGTTACAAAACATTGACTACAAAGTTACCGCAAACAAAACTGACAAAGAAATATACAACTTCAAAACCCATCTAGAATTTTATAAACCCCCAATCGCATAATCCTTTACGAAACAAAACTAGATTCTGAATCAAGTTCAGAATGACGAGATGTAGTTCAGAATGACGACATATTCAGAATGACGAGATATTAGTTCAACATGACGACATATTAGTTCAGGATGACACACACAACCGTCACTCCGTGCTTGACACGGAGTCTCATGAGATTCTGAATCAAGTTCAGAATGACGAGATGTAGTTCAGAATGACGACATATTAGTTCAGGATGACACACAACACTATTGATTACAAGAGGATACATAATGATAAAAATATTATTAGCAGTTGTCCTAATCTCAGCATCGCTATTTGCACAAAATTTTGATGCTTTTTTAGACAACGCACTAAAGAGTAGCCCTTACTTGAGATCTTCAAACTTAGAGATCTCTCAAGCAAAAGAGCAAGGTCGGATCCATACAAGATATGAAAATCCAACACTAGATCTAGTTTACTCTAGGTTTAAACCAGATGGTTCAAAAGATGAAAATGGATACAGCGTAAGCATTACTCAGCCCATTAGACTATGGGGAGTTAGTAGTGATGCAGATGCTCTCTCAAACGCAACTATTAAGAAAGCAACCTCGAGTTACGCTCTCTCTTATGCGGAGTTTATTCGTGATCTTTCACTACTTTTTACAGAGTATGCAGATCAAAGAAAAATGCATGAACTTTCAAAAGAAGAGTTAGAAATAGCAAAACATATTTATGAGATCTCAGTACAAAGAAATATGGCAGGGACTATTTCAAAGGGCGAGATGCTTCAATCTCAGGTTGATTTTGAAATGGTAGAGATAAAAGCACAAACTCTAAACCTTGACATACAAGAAAAGTACTTTACTCTTTTAGAATTTGCTGGAATTTCACAAGAGATAGAACTAGAATTTACTCATGAGTTTAAATTAGCTAAGGAAACATCGCCTGCAAATAACCCAGAGATAAATTTTCTCCTAAGCTATAAAAATGAAGCAAAAGCTCTTTCTCAAGTAGGTTCTCACAAAGTAAAGTGGGTAGATATAAGTGCTGAGTATGAGAATGAGCCAGATCAAGATGTGTTTAGAGTTGGAGCTTCAATTCCACTTGCTATTTTTAACGACTCAAAACAAGAGATGCAAATAGCGAAGCTTGAAGCAGACAAAACTCATTTTCTAATAGAGAACCAAGAGGCAAAGCTATCTATTGAGATAAAGAGGCTTAATAAACAAAGAGATCTGCTCTTGCTTTTAAAATCTAAAAATGAGAAGACTCTAAAAACACAAATAAAACTTTTAGATATGTTTGAAGATGGCTATAAAATAGCAAGTATTAACTTACTAGAACTTCAAAATATTAAAAATAGAGTGATACAAACAAAAGAGTCTCTTATAGAAATTGAGACTTCGTTAAGCAAAAATATTATCACAAATAATTATCTCATAGGAGTATATAATGACTAAGATTTTTTTACTAACAAGTGTTTTAGCACTGACACTATTTGCAGTTGACATACCAACAAAACATGCAAAAATGAGAGAGTTCTCAAAGTCCATAGAGTTAAACTCACAAATAGTCCAGCTCTCAAATGCAAAACAATCAGTTATGTCACTTGTTGGCGGTCACATAGAGAAGTACTTTGTAAAAGTAGGTCAAAGTGTGAAAAGTGGAGAAAAAATAGCTCTTATAGAGTCTATAGTCCTCTCAGATATGACAGCAAACTTCATCTCTTTAAAGACTCAACTAGACTCACAAGAGAAAAACTTTCAAGCCTCTAAAACTCTTTATGAAAAAGGGATGACTTCGATGCAAGAGTTAAACCAAGAGAGCATTAAAAGAGATGAAGCTTTAGCAAAACTAACATCTTTAAAATCTCAACTAAGTACTTTAGGCATAAACACAAGCTCACTAAAGCGAGCTTCATCTAGTTACATCCTTTATGCTCATAGTGATGGAATTGTCTCACAAATACTACAACCACTTCACTCAAGCATAAAAGAGGATACTCCGATCATCTTAGTTACAAAAGAACAAGCTTTTTATTTGAAGTCTTTTTTACCTCTAAAGTATGGATCTAGAGTAAGAGTAGGGCAAAAGATAGTTATAGATGTTGAGGATGACAAAATAGCTTCTAATGTTACTCAGATACTGCCAGAAGTAGATGAGAAAACACAAAGAATAGTCCTTCTCTCAAGCATAGATAGTAGTTTTAACAAGCTTTATGAAAATGCTTATACGAGTGCTAAACTTTACTTTGACAATACAAAAAGTTATGTAGCAGTACAGAGATCTGCACTCTCTTTTTTTAACAATGAATGGGTTATTTTTACCTCTAAACATGAGCAACACAAAGAAGAAGCTCACGATGAACACGAAGGTCATGAGCATGAAGAAGAGAATGAAAAACATACCAAAGAAGTAGATGAGCATGAGGGTCATGGTGAAGAAAAAGAAACACCTTACGGAGTTCGTGTTGTAAATATTGTAGCTCAAGATGAAGAGTTTGTAGCAGTTGAGGGATTAAGAGTTGGGGAGATCTATGTTAGTGACAAAAGTTACTTCGTAAAGTCTCAGCTACTCAAATCTTCCCTTGGCGGACATGGTCACTAAGGAGAGAGGATGCTAAATAATCTTATAGATATTTCACTAAAGTACAAGTTTTTAGTACTAACTCTTTTCATTGCCATTAGTGCTTTTGGTTTTAAAGCCTATAAAGATATACCCATAGATGCTTTTCCAGATATAACGCCAAAGCAAGTTGTCATCTACACTGAGAGTAATGGTAACTCCGCTGAGGACATTGAAAAACTCATAACTTACCCCATAGAGTCAGCACTCTCAGGAATGGCTGGAGTTAAGAAGATAATGTCAAACTCGTTTTTTGGACTCTCTTATGTTTCAGTCTTTTTTGAAGATAAAATGGACATATACTTTTTACGCCAACTTGTAAATGAGAGGCTTAGTAGTGTAGATATTCCAGAGGGTTGGGGCAAGCCAGAACTTGGACCAAACACCACAGGACTAGGTCAAGTCTTTTGGTACAGACTCAAAGATGCGAGTAGTAGCTACACACTTCAAGAACTCCGTGAGATGCAAGACTACATTGTCACTCCACTACTAAAAAGTGTTACAGGAGTTGAAGAAGTTATAGGTTGGGGTGGAGATGAAAAACAATACAATGTTTTAGTTGACACTAAAAAACTTCAAAATGTTGACATTACTTATGAAGATGTTATAACTGCACTTCAAAAAAGTAACCTCTCAGCAGGAGGTCAATACTTAGAGTTTAACCGTGAACAGTACTTGATCCGTGGATCTGGGCTTTACAAATCTTTAGATGATATTAGAAACTCAGTTTTAAAATCAAGCGAAGGTCAAGCTGTAACTATTGGCGATATTGCTGAGGTTGAAGTTGGCGTGGTTCCACGCTTTGGAGCAGTTAGCATAGATGGAGATGAAGCTGTTATGGGAATGGTTCTACAAAGAACTGCAACAAATGCTGCAAAAGTAGTAGGTCACATAAAAGAAAAACTTCCAACCATAAACTCTACGCTTCCAAAAGATGTGAGCATAGAGACTATTTATGACAGAACTGAGATAACAAACAAGGCGCTAGAAACTATGACATCTGCACTTATGATGGGGATGATTTTAGTCGCATTTATATTGTTTTTGTTTTTATTTGAGTTTCGTTCTGCATTTATAGTGATCTTGTCTCTACCAATATCGCTACTTATTGCTTTTTTGCTTATGGATTATTACGGACTCTCAGCAAATCTTATGACTCTAAGTGGACTAGCAATTGCGGTTGGGATGATCGTAGATGCGACTATAGTTGTAGTTGAAAACACCTTTCGTAAACTTCATAATGAAGAAGAAAACTCCAAATTAAAGGTAATTGCAGATGCAACAAAAGAAGTAGCAAAGCCCATAACATTTGCAGTTCTCATCATTGTAGCTGTGTTTATTCCTCTTCTCTCACTCGATGACTTAGCAGGAAAACTATACTCTCCTATGGCACTTAACATTGTCTTTGTCATGCTTGGCTCGCTTTTTGTGGCTTTAGTTTTAGTTCCTACTTTAGCGTTTTTCTTACTAAAACCTACAAAAAATTCACAAAACAGACTAATGGACGCTTTAAAAGGAGCATACGCTCCACTACTAATATTTTCACTCTCAAATTCTAAAAAAATCTTAGCTTCTGTTAGTATTATATTTTTAGCTTTACTTTTTGTGCTTTTACAACAAGGTCGTGAGTTTATGCCAGCACTAAATGAAGAGTCGATCATGTATAGAGTTATAGCCATTCCAGGGACTGCTCTTACTCAGTCGGTTGAAAATGCTGCAATGATAGAAAAACACATACTAAAAACCTACCCAAATGAGGTAAGTTCAGTGCTTTCTATGGTTGGTAGAAGTGAAAAAGGCGAGACTGCTCAGGCTAACTATATGGAAGTTTTACTCACTCTAAAAGATGGCATAAAAGATCTACCTGCTCTTACACATGAAATGAATGAAGATCTACAACATTGGTTTGAACACATTGCTTTTGTTCCAACTCAGCCCATTGCTATGAGGATAGAAGAGCTTTTAGAGGGTGTGAGTTCTGAACTTGCCATAAAAATATATGGCTATGACCAAAAAGAGTTAGATGCTATTTCTAAAAATATTCAAAATACAATAAGCGGTGTTCGTGGACTTGTAAGAATGGAAGTAGAGACTCAACTAGGTCAAGCTCAGATAAAAATAGAGCCAAACTACTTAGCACTTGCTCGTTATGGCATTAGTGTAGATGAGGTTATGCAGGTTATTCGTAATGGCATTGGCGAAGAAGAAGTTACTCAGATGATCGAGGGCATTAGAAGGTTTCCGATCGTTGCAAAGATCAAAGATGCAAAAAAAGACATTGAGGCTTTAAAAGAGGTAATTCTTCGCTCAAAAAATGGCTCACTTGTAACACTAGATCAGGTTTGTGACATTGGGATCTCACATGGAGCATCGTTTATAAAAAGAGAAAATCTTAGTCGTTATATGGTTCTCTCGATGGAAGTAGATGGACGAGATGTGGCTTCATTTGTAAAAGAAGCAAACAAGCTTATAAAAGAGAGTGTTGAGATGCCAACTGGTTACTACATCGACTGGGCAGGGGATTTTAAAAATATGCAAGAGGCTACTCAAAAGCTTATGGTCATCATCCCTATAACTATCTTTTTAGTTATCTTACTTCTATATACTGCATTTAACTCCATCTCAAAAGCGATGCTGATTTTAATAAATGTACCTTTTGGTTTCATAGGAAGCATAATAGCTCTTATAGTAAGTGGCATTTACTTGTCTATTTCCGCTGTTGTAGGGTTTTTAGCTATTTTTGCAATAGCCATCTTAAACGGCATAGTTTTAGTCAGTTTTATAGATGAGCTAAGAAGTAAATTTCCTAACGAAGATCTAAAAGTTTTACTAAAAGATGCAACACTACTTCGTCTTCGCCCAGTGCTGATGACAGCATTTACAACGCTATTTGGGATCTTACCACTTCTATATGCAAGCGGTGTCGGAAGCGAGATCCAGTACCCACTCTCAGTGGTCATAACAGGCGGGATCATAAGTTCAACTATACTTACACTTTTAGTTTTACCAGCTGGTTATTACTTGATGTATAGAAAGAAAACTTAGATATTCCTACTTGTTCCCACGCTCCGCGTGGTAACACATATAAAGTTAAGCTCTTAGAGTTAGTCTTCTCATCTCTTTTATAGCCTCAGCTAGACCACAAAAAACGCCTCTTGCTACTATGCTTTGACCGATGTTTAACTCGGTTATCTCTTTTATGCTCATCATATATGAAACATTGTGGTAGTTTAGTCCGTGACCTGCTGCTACTTGGAGTCCTAGTTTTTGTGCGTGAGTTGCTGCACTTTGTAGCGCTTCTAGTGAGTGTTCAAGCTTACTTGCCAACTCATAGCGAGGAAGTATAAGCTCTTTTATGGCGTGGTTTGAGTGAGGAAGGTTAGAGTTTAGCATTGCAAAAAGGTTTGCAAAAAGTCCTGTGTGAAGTTCTACCATCTCAGCGCCCAACTCTTTTGCCATCTCCATAGCTTCAATAGTCGGATCTACAAAAAGAGATACTGGAATTATGGAGTCGTGGAGTTGTGTTATTGCAAAGGCTATTTCATCTTCATATTTACATAGATCTAGTCCGCCCTCAGTCGTTACTTCTTCTCTTTTTTCAGGAACTAAAGTTGCACGATGAGGTTTTAAAACACTAACAATATTTAAGATATCTTTGTCAATGCTACATTCTAAGTTTACTGGTAGTTTTGAGTGCATCATAATGTTTTTAACATCTATATCTTGAATGTGTCTTCTATCTTCTCTAAGATGTATTGTGATCTGATCTGCTCCATTTGCACAAGCGACACTAAGAGCCTCTAAAATATCTGGATCATTTACTCGTCTTGCTTCTCTTAAAACTGCTACATGGTCTATGTTTACGCCTAATTTCATACTGCTCAATTTTTATCCTTTACATTTTTAACAAACTCTTTATAGTTGTTCTCAAGCTTTTCATGATCTTGTATCAACTCTCCAAAGTGAACTTGAATCTTTTTTTTCTCTTTAAATGGAGCCTCTTTAAAAGTTCTCTCTAGTGTGTCATTTATAAAGACAGGCACTACATCTAAGTTGTTTGCTTTTGCAATTTTTTTTGCACCACTTTGAAACTCTAAAATATCTGTGGTTTTGTTTCTCTCTCCCTCTGGGAATATATAAATGTTAAAGTCATCTACTTTTTTTAGAGTGTGTTTGATCTCTTTAAAAAACTTTAAAAGTCCTCTTCTGTTTTGTAGATCTACACTAATACAACCGCTATATCTAAAAAAATCACCATAAAAAGCGTCAAATAACTCTTGTTTTGCTATCCAAGTTCCACTCTTGTCATGCTTTGCAAATATGTGTTCCATAACTATAATATCTAGTAAAGAACGATGGTTTATAGCGTATAAGATCTTGTCCCTTTGAGGTATTTCACCTATAAGTTCTACTTCTATATTTAAAAACTCTATGATTGCGTTTGAGTATGATTGTCTATCTTTTGAGAGTTGTTTATAAGCTAGTTTTAGAGATATAAATGGATGAAAATATGTCTTTTTAAAGACTTTAATCTGTTTGTAACCAAGTTCAACCATAAAGATGAACTTGCCTAGTTTTCTTAGCATCTATTATTTGCGATGCATAGGGTGTTGATAATCGTTTCTCTCACAAGCACTAAACATTGTGATGACTCCGATTGACAAAACTGTAGCTAAAATAATTGTTCTCATATTGTTCTCCATGCAGTATATTTGTTTTAAAAACTCTTTTTTATTATATCATCTATTTTATTTATCTTAGAGGTATTCGCAAAACAAGATTTATCCCCACAAACCATAAAATCTTTATCTTGTGAAGCTCTTTTTACTACAAAAGGGTAGTTTAAAAATGCTAACTCATTAGCTGAGATCTCAAGGTTTTTTATATTTGACTTTATGACTCTATCGCCCTTTAAATATCTTAACATTTGAGATAACATATATGGATAAATAACAGGTCTTCGCCCAAGCTCATAAGAGTTGTACTCTAGCGTTTTAAAAGCAAAATGAGAATACTTGTCATCTTCTAAAAGGGTAGATAGTGAGAGTAGGGCATCGAGCATTATACTGACTGAACTTGTATATGTGTTGTCAGCTATCTCAGCTTTGGTCTCAAACTCTCCTTTACTAAAGTACCAACTTCCACGATCGTAAAACTTCTCTAAAGCTATGTTTGCAAACCTTTGAGCTTGAATGAGGTAGATCTCATCTTGTGTGGAATTAAATGCAGCTATAAGAGCCTGAGTTAAATAGGCATAGTCTTCTAAAAATGCTTCAACTTTTGGCACTTTATGTATAAGCGTTGTGTGATATAGTTTTGAGTCTATAAACATGCTTCGAAGAAGTGCATCTAAACTTTTTATAGCTCTTTGTTTGTACTTGTTGTCAATGTCTCCTAAAGTAAAGAGTGCTTTTATCATCATGCTAGACCAAGAAGTTTGGATCTTTTTGTCTATGAAAGGGTACTCTCTTTTAGATCTGATGTTTTGTAAAATCTTTTTAACATCACTAAAGTAAGAAGGAATAACTCCATTGTCAAAACGGATGATATTTTTACCCTCAAAGTTTCCACCTTGTGTTACGCTCATCTCCTTTAACATTGACTCTATATCTTCGTAGTTGTTGTTTTTCAAAGCATCGTAAACTTCATCGTAACTATAAACAAAGTAAGTTCCCTCTTCGCCCTCGCTATCTGCATCAGAAGCACTATAAAAAAGGTCATCTTCACTCATTGACTCATACCAAAAGTCAGCACACTCTTTTGCTGTAGTTAAAAAACTCTCATCTTTGTAAGTCAAGTATGCTTTTGCGTAAACATCGCAAAGTAAGGCGTTGTCGTAGAGCATTTTCTCAAAATGAGGAACTAGCCACTTCTCATCTACGCTATAGCGGCAAAATCCTCCATCTACAAGGTCGTAGATTCCACCTTTTTTCATAGAATTTAGAGTGTGTAAAATCATAGCTTTTGCAGCTTTGTCGTCGTAGAGTCTATCAAGAATTGTAAGTGCATTTAGAGTTGAAGCGTGAGGGAATTTTGGAGCAACTGTGAAGCCTCCATGTTTTGTTTCGTAGTTGTTTTTTACTTGTAGCATAAAGTTTTTTACAAAATCTTCTTTTAGTAGAGTTGCCTCTTTTGGATGCTCTTTTTTGTTTATAAACTCCTCAATCTCATCTGCATTTTTTAAGATCTGCTCATCATTTTCTAAGACTTTTTGACCTATGATTTTTGTAAGCTCAATAAAGCCCATACCCTCGATCGAGCTTTGAGATGAGTGCGGTGGAATGTAGGTTCTTGCAAGAAATGGCTTATTCTCTGGCGTACAAAATATAGAGGTTGGCCAACCACCTGAGCGGCGATTTAGTAGCATATAGACTTCTTGGTAGTGTTTGTCAATGTCTGGTCGCTCTTCTCGATCTACTTTTATAGAGATAAAATGCTCATTTAAAATGTCTGCACACTCTTCATTAAGAAATACATTTTCTTCCATAACATGACACCAATGACAAGAACTGTAACCGATGCTGATAAAAATAGCTTTGTTCTCTTCTTTTGCTTTGCTAAAGGCTTCATCACCCCACGGGTACCAGTTAACTGGATTGTCTTTGTGTTGTTGCAAATACGGAGAATCTTCTTTTTGGAGTCTGTTTGACATCGTTACTCTTTTGTGTTGGTTTTTATATTGTAGAGTAGGGAAAATTTTATGATGATATGCTTAAAGATTTGAGATGAAAAAAAATCTTATTATAAGATGATATTTCTCATATCTTTTAGCAACTCACATAAAAGGTCTGTTTCGTTTTCTATATAGTACTTTTGTAGAGTCTCTATCTTGTCTTTGGAAATTTTATCTTTTAGCCCTAAGATGATTTTGTCTATATCTTCATCAAGGACAAGTGAATAAGATTCAAATTTAGCTACAACATCATCTATAATCACTTGAAGTTCTTGTGTTGTGATGTTTTGAAGTTCAACTCTTGCTAGTGGTATGATTTTTTCTTCGATCTCTTTAAGGGTGTATTGTAGTTCTATAAAAAGCTTTGTAAATAGTTTATCGTTAGTTAAATCTTTCTCTAGATCTATACAAAGCTTATAAATAGTGTTGATTTTCAGATTGCCAGATGTGCCTTTTAGTTTATGGATAAAATCTTTCATCTCAGTAGAAGTTTTAGCGAATTTTAAAGACTCTTGTAGATCTACGGTATAGCTTCTAAAGAAGCCTGTGTAGTATCTGTATATAGACTGCTCATCACTACTGAGTTCTTTTTGTAAGCCTAAAATATCGATACCGTTGATGTCAACTAGTAAACTCTTTTTATTATCTATCTCTTTGACATGCACTATCTTAAAATATTTTCTAAGTAATTTCTCCACTTCACTCATGTTTATAGGCTTTGAGAGGTGTCCATTCATCTTTGACTTAAGACTAAGATCTTTGTCTTCTTGCATAACTGCAGCACTTAGAGCTATGATAGGCGTAATTGTGTCAAACTCTCTTATTTTCATAGTTGCTGTGTAACCATCCATGATAGGCATATGAATATCCATAAAGATAATGTCATAACTCTTTTCTTTTGCTTTTTGTAGAGCTTCTTCTCCATTATTTGCTAACTCAACTACAAAGCCGATATTTTCTAAGATTTTAGTTGCTACGAGCTGGTTTGTCTCGTTGTCCTCTACTAAGAGAGCATTATGTACTTTTTCTAGTTGGAACTTTTCATCTGAATCATCTTCTATTTTTTGTTCTTGATATTTTTTGTTAAAGAGTGTTTCATAGAGTGTTGATGGGGTGTATGGTTTGTTTAAAACTTTGTTTATAACAATGCCATCTTTTTTTGCTTTAGCTAAAAGAGCTTCTTTATTGTGAGCTGTTACAAACAAAATATTTTCAGTTGAGATACCATCTCTTTGGATCTTTTGTATAAGTTCTAAACCATCAAGTTTTGGCATTTTCCAGTCTATCATTACATAATCAAAATCAGCATTTTTTATCTTTGTATAAGCATCTTCTCCATCTACGGCAGTTTGAAGCTTAATTCCCCATGAAGTAAAGATGTTTGAGACATAATCTCTTTCTATCTCACAGTCATCTACAAACAAAAAGTTAGCTTGTTTAAATTGTGAGATTGTCTCATAGTTAAAGAGTTCATCTTTGATATATTTTAGTTTAAGAGTAAAGCCTAGTGTAGATCCTTTGTTTAGTTCACTCTTTAGCCAGATCTCTGAGTCCATTAACTCTACGAGTTTCTTAGATATCATAAGTCCAAGACCAGTTCCTCCATACTTTTTAGTAGTAGAACTATCTCCTTGCTCAAATGCTCTAAAGAGTTTTTTTTGTTTCTCTTGGCTTATTCCTATGCCTGTATCTTGAACTGAACACTCGATGGTGACATTTTCATCATCTAGATCTTTTAGCTCAAGATGAACATTAACATGTCCTTTATCTGTAAATTTTATACCATTTCCTATGAGGTTTGTAAAAACTTGAGTGAAACGAAATTGGTCGCCTATAAGAGTGTTTGGGATCTTTGGATCTACTGTAAATATATAGTCAAGCCCTTTTTCAAATGCTTTATAACTAAACATATCTGATAAGTTTTGCATCATATTATCTAGAGAGAATTCATCTTGAAGTATATCTATCTTGTTTGCTTCTATCTTTGAATAATCTAAAATATCATTAATAACACTGAGTAAAATTTTAGAGGAGTTAAGAGATTTTTGTAGATATTCTTTTTGAATAGGATTTAGATCTGTCTCAAGAGTTAGCTTTGTTAAGCCTATCATTCCATTTAGTGGTGTTCTTATCTCATGAGACATATTTGCTAAAAACTCAGACTTAGATCTGTTGGCTTTTTGAGCTAACTCTTTAGTGCGTTTAAGCTCATCTTGTTCGACTTTTCTTTGTGTTATATCTTTTGTACTTATAAGAAAACTCTTTTTATCTGGCATCATAGCCATAGACATACTTATGGTGATCTCTCCGCCACCTTTAATTACACAAGTCTTTTCAAAATTCTCTACATGTCCATTTTTCAAAACTTTTTGTGTTATATCTTGAGCTTTTTCTTTATCCTCTGGGATAGTCATATCTATACACTTTTTAGTTAGTAACTCTTCTCTAGTAAAACCGGTCATATCAAGATAAGCATAGTTAAACTCTAAAAATTTAGAGTCTAGATCTAGAATCGCTAAGCCATCTTTAGAAGTATCAAAGATAGTCTCAAAGAGTTGTTTATGTTCTTCATTTTTAGTAATATCCATACCAATAGTTGCTAGATAATCCATACTTCCATCATCTTTTTTAACTAAGGTATTTGACCACTCAAACATTCTCTTTTGACCATCTTTAGATATCCAAGCATTTTGGTGACTCTTTATGACCTTTCCATCTTTTGCATTTTCTATAATGCTTAAAACTTTATCTTTAATCTCAGGTGGTAGAAGAACCTTCCATTTGTATGGCTCGCTTGATATCTCTTCTTGTGTATATCCAGTAAACTCTTCTGCATAGTTGTTGAGTTTTATCATAACTCCATTACTGTCAACAACGGTGATAATAGCATTAGCACCATCAATAATACTAGAGACAAAGTTTTTTTCATACATAATCTGTTTTTGAAGTTTATGCTCAGCAGTTGTGTCTCTAACTGCGGTATATATTAGATCTTCATCTTCAATTTTAATAACTACAGCAGTAATAGAAGCATTGAAGGTAGATCCATCTTTTCTTTTAATGATAGTCTCAAAACTACTTCTCTCTTTAGATATAGATGCTACAAGTTTTTCTAACTCCTCATCTTTATACTTCATCTCCCAATCACTTACCTTTAGGTTTCGCATCTCCTCATCACTATATCCTAACATCTCACGAGCTAGTTGACTGTACTCTATAAGCTCAAGCTTTTTATTGATAATAAGTATGCCATCAGAAGAGAGCTCTAAAAGACTCTTGTATCGATTTCTTTCTTGATTTACCTTTGCATCTAAGAGTGTTAACTCTGTAATATCTTGGACTGTACCATAAGAAAATAGTGGGTTGCCATCTAAGTCAAACTCAGTATTACACTGTTCACTTACATACTTAATACTTCCATCTCTCATTATGATTCTATGTGCGATGCTGTAAGGTTTTTTTGTCTGAAGAGAGTTTGTGTAAGCTATACTTATTTTTTCTTTATCATCTGGGTGAATCATGTTTAAAAATAGACTATAACTTGGAGAAAAACTATCTTTATCTACTTCAAAAATATTGTAGATCTCATCTGACCACTCTATTTTTTGAGTTTTACTGTCAAGTTCCCAAATGCCTATCTTTGCTATTTTTTGTGCAGTTTGCAGCTGTTTTAAAGCTTTTGAGAGTTTATTTTCATTGTTATACTCATTAGTTATATCGCTTATGTAGCTTATGTATTGAGTAATGTTACCATCTTTATCTCGATCTACTATTGTTTGATCTAGCATCCATTTCTCTTGTTTGCCTTTTGTTATGATCTTATATGGAGTGTGTTTGAAAAAATCAACTTCACTTTTAGACAAGCTTAGTAACTCTTTTTTTACTTTTTCTACATAATCTTCATGGATACAATCTAGATATGAAATCTTATTTTTTAAAAAGTCTTTGGCTTTGTATCCAAATATTTTTGATATATTTTTTGATACATATTCAACACTCAGTTTGGCATCATTATTCCAAATAAAAAGTATAGCGTTAGTGTTATCAAATAGTTTTTCAGTAACTTTTTGCTTAAGATGTTTTTTCATTAATATTCCAAATTCTTATGATTGTTTGGATTCTAGCAAGAAAGATATAAATACTGCATAAATAAAAAAACACAAATCCTTAGACAAAAAAAAGACAAAGCAAAGCAAAGTGAATTTTGCAGAGAAGAGATAAATGCCTTTTTTAGTTAAGGTGTGTGATAATGACACTGTTTATAAAGACAAATCTACTTTAGATATAACAATTTTTAATAAAGGAAAAAAATGAATAGAGTTACACCATATGGAGCTGCACAAAGTGTTACTGGATCTTGTCACTTAGTAGAACTGCTAGGCTTAAAGATACTTATTGATTGTGGAATGTTTCAAGGCGAGTTTGGTTTAGAAAAAAACTATGATGATTTTGAGTTTGATGTGAATGAGATAGACTATCTTATCATTACTCATGGACATTTAGATCATATAGGAAGAGTTCCAAAGCTAGTAAAAGATGGTTTTAATGGCGTTATTATCGCAACTCAAGCAACAAAAGAGATAGCAAATATCATGTTAAATGATAGTGCAAAAATCCTCAAAGAAGAGTACAAGACTCTAAGAAGAAAAGCTAAAAGAAGAGGTGATGAGAAGAGAATAACAGAGCCACTATATACAATAGATCATGTAAAAGAGGTTTTTTTAAAAGAGTGGCAAATCCTTGAGTATCGTAAAGAGCTAAACCTCTCAAAAGATGTAGCTATCACATTTGGGGATGCTGGACACATCTTAGGAAGTGCCTTTGTGATGATAGACTACAAAGATAAAGAGAGTAAAAAAAGAGTTGTTTTCTCAGGAGACATAGGAAGTAAAGAGAGAATGATCTTAGATCCACTTGACACACTCAGTAGTGCTGATACTCTTTTTATAGAGTCAACATATGGAGATAGAAATCATAGATCTCTAAAAGAGAGTATAAAAGAGTTTAAAGAGACTGTAATAAACACACTAAAAAGAGATGGAAATGTCATCATCCCATCTTTTGCAATTGAGCGAACACAAGAGATACTTTGGCTTCTTAACAATATGCAAGCGGATGGAGAACTCCCAAAATGTCAAGTTTTTTTAGATAGCCCACTTGCTACAAAAGCAACAAGACTATATGCTAAATATCCAGTGCATCTAAACGAAGAGCTAGAGCTTCACGCACAGGAGAATGGCAATCCTTTTAAGTTTGCCTCGCTAAATATAAGCGCTACAAAACAAGAGTCTCTTTTGATAAACAAAGTAAAAAGCAGAGCTATCATCATAGCAGGAAGCGGGATGTGTCATGGCGGTCGTATAATGCACCATCTAAAACACCGTTTATGGAATGAGAAAAACTGTGTTATTTTTGTAGGTTTTCAAGTTGAGGGAACTTTAGGAAGAGAGATCATTAACGGATATGAGTATGTGAAAATATATGGAGAAGATATAATAGTAAAGGCTCAAGTAGAGACTATAAATGGCTTTTCAGCTCACGCAGGACAAAATGATATGATAGAGTGGATGTCAAATATACGAGACCTAAAGAACTTGTATTTAATCCATGGTGAGAAAGATAAGATGAAAATCTTTACACAAAAGATAAAAGAAGAACTAGATCTAGATGCCAAGATAGTTAAGTATGCTGAGATTGTGGAGTTATAATAAGAAGAACTTTAAAGACTACACTCAATGCACAGCGCAGATGCTAACTAAAGGCTTGTATATATCTCTTAAGTTATAAAGATTTGCTATCCAAGAACTTTGTGCTAAAATAACTGAATTTATTAAGCATTCACAAATAACATGAATGCTGTCAAATATCAGGATAGAAAAGCATGATTAATGACTCAACAAAAGATTTGACTCCTCTTGATATGTCTTGTATGAAAGGCATATCATCTATACAAAAATTTCTGATAAAACAAAATGCAAAAGTAGCACCTCGCATCTTAAGCCTCGCATCTGAGATGTACTCTCAAACAACAACAAAGTCAGATATTTTTGAGTGGATTATGGAACTATAAAGCAAAGGATGAAAATGGCAAACGTACCTCATCAATTTGAAAAATTAACTTCCAGAGAAGAAAAAATAGTCGTCATGATTGGTGCAGGTATGTCATACGGTTTGGTGCCTATGGCAAACGAATTAAAAAAATCATTAGAGTTAGTTACTAATAATTTATTAATTAAAGACGATACGCTATCAGCAGAAGGTGACCCGTATAAATATGCTGATATTGTCTTGAAGTATATACATAATCAAGATAAACTAGTTCTTGCACAGAATATGGGGATTATTAACAATCCAAAATGGTTTGCTAAAGTTGGTCTACCTCTAAGAGGCACGACACCAAGACATAGAGTAATTGCTCGTTTTGCCAGAGAAAACTTGCTTCACGAAGTATGGAGCTATAACTGGGACACTGTTTTAGAATCGGCTTTGGAGGCCGTTGGATTTACACGTGGACGGAAAGATGGAATAAGACAACCTTGGAATACACTTTTTGACTGTATGATTACTTATGATAATTTAACTGCCATTCCTACGGATGGTTTTTTTAAAGTTTATAAGCCTCATGGTTGTTTACATGCTATGAAAAAAGCTCAGGAATTACAAATAAGTAATCATACTGAATCAAAAAAAATTGCTGACCGTTTTATGGTAGGATACAATGAACTATCATCAGATAAGAAGTGGACAGACCAAGAGCCTGGAGCTACTTTTCTAAGTTTGATGCATACAAGTCTAAATCATCATGTAGTGGTTATCGGATGGAGTCTGCCAGAAAAATATGTGCATGACAAACTGGAGTATATAATGAAACCTATTAAAGTAGAAGTAGAACATCTTTCCATTATTGACCCATCTTATCAAACAGGACATGCCACTATTGCTAATCGTTACAAACTGAATCAAAATGACACACATTTTGCAGTTTCTTCAACTCAAAAAGGTTTAACGACAGATAACCTCTTTTTGGCATTACAAACAAAATATTCATTGAAGCAATTGCTAAAAAATACAGATGAACAAAGTGACGAGTGGAATACCATTAAAAATGTTCTTAGTCAATGTGATTTGGGAAATGCTAAAAATGCACTTATCTATTGGGCGGATGATTTTTTACCAGCATGGATTCGTTTGTGTTGGCGTACCGGGCACTTAAAAGTTAGAACTTTTAATCCTTTTGACATTCGATTAGAAAAACAAGATGTGCATATTCCCTATCAAGGTATTGAAACTATTCGTATCGATATGGAGATGGCAGCTACAATTTTCCATTACATTCAAAACTCAAAAATAAATTGGGATTTCTCAACATTTCCAGGAGGACTTTGGGATTATGAAAACACTCGATTGGTAATTCCTCTACCAAATGCAACATTTTCAACATTACATGTAATAAAACCTCTTGTTAAAATGATTGAAGAAAAAGTAGCATACATCACAAGCATTGTTATTATGCCAATAACGCATAATGCTCTTCATAATTCATCAACTAATATATTAAGAAATTCAATTATGCAAATTGTGTCAAAGCCACAATTACTGCAAGATAATTTCTGGAAAAGTACCAACAATCTTATAGACTATGAGGACATAATATGAATTCTATTGAAACAATTAAAACATATCTCACAAAAAATTATCGCAATCTTTATGATGATTCTTTTTCATTTTGTGAATCTTTGGAACAAACACAAATAAAACCGACATGGCTTTGGATTGATGAACATTTAAAAACTACAACAACAAAACAAGATGGTGGGCTGATAATAGATCCAGAAATTGGAGTATGTCTTTTTATTCTCCCTTACAATTCACAAAAATTAAACACTCAAATTGCCAAAGCACTTAATTATCGCTCTAAACTTTTGTTTGAATACTTGCCAGAATCTGCAGATGTCAATGGAATGTGGAACATAATAGTGCATTGGTATGTTGAAGAAAAAGATTTAAGTGATTGGGTAAAACAAGTCGCTGATATTCGAAGAGAGAGTGCACAAATTGAAGAGGTACCTATTGATGCCATAATATATAAGCAAAATGAAATTGAAAATGCATGTGTAAAACATCGATTTCCAAGATTGCTGCTTCAAACGCGTTCAATACTTTCAAAAGAGAAGTATGATGATATCGAAAAATGGTCAAGTGCCAATACTAAAATCAAGCTTGCTGTACAACAAGCAAAAAAGCATTTAATAGATAAATTTGATGAAAAATTACATCAGCAAATATTTAATGAAATTGATGTTTTTATTGACAAAGAGGAACAAACTGAAGAAACATCTGAAGTATCTTTAAGGGATACTAAAACTTATCAAAATATTTCTATAAACAATTTTCGTAATATTAACAAGTTAGATATTCCATTAGGCGACAAAAACTCTATTACTGCATCAATTGTTCATGGTCCGAATGGTACAGGGAAAAGTAGTATATTTGAAGCATTTTCATTTGGTCTTGGCAATACATCGAAACGGTATAGAAATTATTTTGATGATAATAACCACAATAGAAGGAATGCTTACAAAAAAGAGTATCTTTTTCCAATCAATAAAAAGGATTCTCCTACAATTAATATCAATGCAAAGAATCATCCTATTGACTGTGAGCATGATGTACACGAAAGTTCAAAACGTCTAAACATGATTTCTGGCACACTTCTTTCACAAGAACAAACTGGCGAGTTTACCAAAATGCCTAGAAGTGAACTTGGTAATATTATTCTTGGACAATCATCAACGTTGGCAATGGCATTGCAAGAATTTATTACATCAAGATATAGTCAAGTACGTGAAACTCAAAAAGATTATTTAAGACGCTATGGAATTAATGCTCAAGTAAGGAAGATTGATACAGCATCTCACAAAGTCATTGGCTCATATCTCAATCAAGTATTTACAGTTCCATCATCTTTTTTAAATTGGCTTTCGAATCATCAATTGTCAGAACATCCATTTTTTATGGCTGCACAAATATTCAAAAGTGAATGGAATGATTTTTCTGCTCAAAAAGTGATTTATGAAAAAACAATAGTTAGTGGTAGTGAAAACCAAAAACAACAGATAATTTCAAAACTTTTATTAAATAAAGGGAAACTATTATCGAAAAATCATGAGTTTTACAATTCAGTAAATAAATATGCAACACGCTTTGATTATGATTTAATTGCAGACATCGAAAAATGGTCGCAGTGGCTTCAGGCACAAACATCTTTAGCCAATAAAGATTCTTCTCATATTACAGAAATTAAAATTCAACGCAATGAATTTTCAAAACAGCGAGAAAAAGTTATAAAAAATGGACAACGACTAAAAGCGAGGGTTGAACATATTCAAACAGTTCAAATTTTCATGGATACACATTCATGGGATGAAATATCTCCTAATGAATGTCCTACATGTGGGTCTGATTTAACAAATCGCCAAGGTGCCCATCAGGCTATCTCATTATTATTTCAGCAAAGTCAAAGTGAACAAAATACTCTTCGAGATGAATATAAAACACTCAGCGATAAAATTAAACAATTGGATTTAACATTACTTAGTTTGGGTAAAATGCCAAATCCACTTTCATCTGAAAGACAGATTGAACTTCAAGAAAAGCTACTTTGGCTAATTCCAAATGATATATCTTTTAGTGATTACCTTTCATCAGAATCAAATACAATATTTCTTAAAGAGATCATACAGATTGTTCAACTACGCCAACCAATAAATGAAAAAATATATACTGAAGATGAAATAAATGCAATGTCTATAGATATTGCAAAAAAAATTGAACATGAAATTAATAGTATTAAAGAAAATTTTGAACAAGAAAGAGCTTGGACACAAGTTGAAAAAGCCATTAATGAAGAAATAATGCATATTATTGATGAACATTTACCATCAACTTATCAATTGCTATGGATGGAAATTGCTGAGGCATTAACACCTGCACCGTGGCAATATCAAGGTAAAGTTCAACTTGACGCTGACTTGAAAAACAAACAATCAGCCGTAACTGTTGATATAGTTGGAGATGATGATGGTATTCAACGTTTGGCACACTATATACTTAACGGTGCCGAAATTCATGTCTTAGGATTAGCATGGTTTTTCACGAGATATTTAACTTTCGGAAGATTTCAACATGCAGCTATTGTTTTAGATGATCCTGCTCAGGAAATGGATCAACATACCTTCAAGGATTTGTGTAGATTTTTTGAAATATTAGTACGCTTACACCGTGTAAAAAAAATTCCTCTTTCCTTTGTTGTGATGCTACATCAAGATGAACGAGCCGTTGAACTTGTAAGGATGTTAAATGGTTGGCTACATCAATTACGATGGAATCATGATGGTAATGTTGATATGATGACATTAAAATTAATGACCGATGAATTTAAAGCACCATTCCCAAATTTTTTAAGTATTGCATAGACGAGCCTCTCTGAAATTAAATTATGTCCCTATTACGAGGGACAACATCTAACTTTTAACACGTTTATACAACACAGATATATTGCTTGTTTTAAATATTGATGAAAGGAAGTTATAATACTTGGAATATTAAGCTAAATAAAAAAGGTAATTCATGCACCCATTAAGACTAGATATTGACAACTCTGTCTATTTACAAGTTTTATTTTTTGTAAAACAGTTTAAAAAAGATGTACAAAAAAGTTCAAGACTTATAGCTTGCAAATTGTTTACGAAGAAAGCTTTTCAAAGTCTCTTTTAAACATACTTACTTTCATCTCCAAAGATAAAAAATTATCCGCCATAAAATTTAAAGACAATCTAAAAGAAAAAATAGAACTTCTAAAGCAATCCCCATTTAAGTGTAGAAAATTAAGATCTATAAATAATAAAACTATCATAATTTAAGAAAGCGTTTAAAATTCCAGTATCTACTTTCAAACTATTTTGAACTTTTATTTCTTTCTATAATGCGACATAAAGTAGTTAAAAGAGTGTTTTAGAGCTTTGTTTGTTAACTCTACAAAGTCTTTGATCTCTTTGTAATTTTCTTCGGCTTTACTTGAGAGGGTGTCAAACTTTTCGTTTGCGTCTTTATAAAGGCTCTCAAGCTCTTTTGCACCTATATCAAATTGTTTTTTAGCTTCTTCACTTAGATGGGAACTTGCTTCTTTGATCTCATCTATCTCTTTTTGGAATTTAACCAACTGTTTCTTTGCTTCTGTAACTATTTCGTCTTTCTTCATAATATACCCTTTTATTAAGTTTACTTATCTTAATTCTATCATAGATAATTTGATATATATATTTGACCTAACAGTTGCTTAAGTAGAGACTATGAGTGAATCTACATTTTAATTGTAAAAATTATTTACCAATTGTTTGGGCAAATGTTTCTAACTCAGCATCTGAGTACTTAGCAACTTGACCTTTCATTACAGCTTTCATAACTCCGCCGTAAGTTCCACTTTTGTAGCCCTTTAATGCTGTTGCGATCTCTGTATGTGATAAATCTGCAACAATTTTTGATTTGCCAAGTGCAACTTTTTCAAAGTTAACGCCATGACAAGCTGCACAAGCTTTTGGTTCTACTGCGCCCATGAGAACGACACTACTAATAAATAATACGAAAGCAATTTTTTTCATCTTAAACCCTTTTTTGTGTTAAATCTTTTGAGAGTATACTACTCTACACAAAATTAAAAACTTATCTATTAGAAAATTTTAAATATATTCAGAAAAATTTTATATTTTAATTATCAAAAACTGGCGTTACATAAGATTTTAAAATACAAGCAGATATACTAAAGGCGAAGATACTTTTTAAGTAAAAATAAACTAAGTGAAGGTGTAGATGCTAAAAAAAGTTGTAGTCGTTTTTATATTGATCTTGATAGTTATAGCGATGTTTTACTATAAAGACAAAGTAAGAGAGCAAAAGATAAATCACATCATGGATCAAGTCTCTATCGCCCTAAAGTCAAAACTCAAATCTGACAAGATGGATGATCTAAAGATGGCACTCTTTTTATCTAAAAATAAAGCTCTGGTTGATGCTTTAGAAAATGATGATGAAGATCTAGGCTACAAACTACTCTCAGATATAACTACAACCATAAAACAAGAAACAGATCTATTGATAAGAGCTCAGATCATAACAAAAGAGTTTAACATCTTCGCTAGAAGTTGGGATGATATGTATGCTGGAATGCCACTGGGTGAGTATAGAAAAGATTTTAAATACTTTGAGACTAACAAAGCACCAAGAACTTCCATAGAGATAGGAAGACGACTTGGCATAAAAGCCACAGTTCCCATATATAAAGACTCTGAGTTTTTAGGTTTTGTAGAAGTTATATCTTTTTTTAAATCTACCACAGAGTTTTTTAGCTCCATGGGTGTAGATATATATGTTTTATTGGATATAGAGCATATAGAGACTGCGGTACTTATGATGGAAAATTTAATGATAGATGAGTATATTGTCTCAAACAGAAACTACAACTATGATCACATTCAAACCTTAAAAAAGATAGATTTCCAAAAGCTAAAGTTAGATGGACTAGCTTATGAAGATAGTAAGTATATCTTTTATGAGACTATGTATGATGGAGACTATAAAGATATAGGTGGATTTGTTTTTGTGCTTGAGGAGAAATATTTAGACTACTTTAGAAATCCAGAAGATGATATATCTTTTCTCATAAATGTTACAAGAAGCGGACTCTATGATGTTGTAAAAAGAGAGAAGTATAACAACAATGTTTATAGTAAATACTCGGCTAACTCTATGGTTTATCTCCAAGATGTAATAGATACACAAGATAGACAGATCTTTTTGGATGAGGCTTATGAAAAGTTCGATGCGTACTCAAAAGATGAGCTTATACAGATGATGCTAGAGAGAAGTGTTGTTAAAAAAATAGATGGAAAGATAAAATGAGAATCCTACTTTTAGAAGATGAATATTCACTGCGAATTAGTATAGAAGAGTTTTTAACAGATATAGGTTATGAAGTAGATGGTTTTATGGATGGGCTTGAGGCATATGATGCCATATATGAGAGAGTTTATGATATCTTGATTTTAGATGTAAATGTACCATCATTAAGTGGTTTTGAGCTTTTAAAAAAATTAAGAGAAGATGATAAAAAAATTCCTGCAATATTTTTAACTTCTATGAGCAATATAGATGCAGTAAAAAAAGGCTATGAAACGGGCTGTTGTGACTATATAAGAAAACCATTTGACTTAGAAGAGTTAGAACTTCGCATCGACCAAGCATTGGCTAGTTTTTTACAAGATGATAGCTCTTTAGTGCATTTTGGTTATGAACTTTCATATGATATGAAAAGAGGCAAACTTACCTTAGGACAAGAAGAGATCTTGCTTAGAAAAACAGAACAAGAACTCTTAGAAGTGCTTATAAAAAATAAAAATGCAGTTGTATCTACTCAAATGTTTCAAGATGAGGTTTGGGGAGAATATGTTGAACCTGCCACCATTAGAGTACAACTCAATAACTTACGCAAAAAATTACCAGATGATGTTATACAAAATAGAAGAGGCTTAGGGTATATCATTGAAAGATAACCAAAATTCAGCAAAATACGCACTAATATATACATCTTTAGTCTCTATGATACTCTTAACTCCGCTTTTCTTTTACTTTGTATATATGAAAAATATTCACTCTATAGAAAATGAGTTACTACTAAAAGAAAAATCAATACTAATCATAAAAGCGATGCAAGAGTACAATCAACATGAAGAGTATTTTGAATATCCAAGATTTAAAACATTTGAATCAGGGCTTTATAATGAGAGGTTTAAACCTATTTTTTCTCTTATAGACTATAAGATAAAGTATTTTAAAGATGGCTATCACTTAGAAGACAATGACGCTTACTTAATAGTAAAACTTCCAAAAGGTAGATATTTTGGAGCCTCTTATCTTATAGTAAAAAACAAACTCTCTTTTGCTTCTGTTTATGAAAAAGTTTTATATATACTCTTTAGCATAGTTATTCTTATCTTTACACTTAGTGTATTTTTTCTACAAAGTTTTGCAAAGCCATTTCAAAGAATGAATAAACAGTTAGACAACTTCATAAAAGACTCTATGCACGAGATCAATACACCACTATCAATCATAAATGTTAATATTGACCTCTACAATAGAAAAAATGAACCAAATAAGTATATGCAAAGAATGAAGGCTGCATCTAAAGTTTTATCCAACATATATAACGATATGGACTATCTGATAAAGCATGAGAGGTTAGAGTATGAAAAACAAAATATCAACTTCGATAAGTTTTTAGGAGAGAGAATAGAATACTTTAGTGAAGTAGCTCTTATGAAAAATATAGTTATAAAATCAAATATACAAGAGTCACTGCTAGTTTATATGAATCCAAAACAACTCCAAAGAGTTATAGACAATACTCTCTCAAACGCAATCAAGTACTCATATGAAAACTCAAAGATAGATATAAGTCTTCATAAAAAGGAAGAAAAACTTTATATGAGCATAAAAGATTATGGTGTTGGGATAGAAAATGTTGAGAACATTTTAAGCAGATACTATAGAGAAAATATCAATAAAGGTGGCTTTGGCATAGGTCTGAGCATTGTAAAATCTATAATTGATAAAGAAAACATACAACTCATCATAAACTCAACTCCGAAGAAAGGAAGTGAATTTTTGTACGTATTTACTTCTATAAATAAATAAATCTAATAAATAAACATCATTTTACATTAATTTTACAATGAAGAGATAAACTTGTTTCTGAAATAAAAATAGGAGGAACAGAGTATGAAAAAAACTGTGATGATATCGCTGTTAGTGGGTGCTTCACTTTTTGCTGCTGATTATAGTGGTGTAATAGAAAAACCCAATGCAAGTAAGATAATCAAAGATGATTTACTAGCTAAAGCTACAGTCTACGCTATGCCAGAAGGTTGTATAACAACAGATAAGGATGCTATTGCAAGAGGTGCTTATATATTTCACAACTTAAATAGTAAACAAGCAGGACAAAAGCCACCAAAAGGCATAGATATAAAAGATAGTGATACTAAACAGTACGGAAACTGTGTAGCTTGTCATAATATTGAAAAAGCTCAAGGTGGTGGAAACATAGGTCCAGATCTAACTCGATACAAGGCTATGTTTATGGATAGTGGTGTTAGAGACCATCAGTTTGTTTTTCAGAAAATTGCTGATCCCCGTATAGACAACCAAAACACACACATGACAATTAACTTAACTACTAAGTTATTTACAACTAAAGAGATATGTGAAATTACTTCATATGTTATTTCAACAAAATAAGGATAAACAAATGCAAAGAAGAGATTTTTTTAAACAACTAGGTGCAGTAGCTGCGGTAGCTGCGATAAGTCCAGCAATAAGTTTTGCAGATGAAGCAAAAAAACTATCAGGACCAAATGATCTTTCATATAAAGCAGCAGTAGATGCAATTACTGGTGGAAAAGGTGCAGAAGAATCTTCAAAAGTAAACTTAAAAGTTCCAGAGATTGCTGAAAATGGTGCAGTTGTTCCTGTAACTGTTGAGGTTGAGTCTCCTATGACTGATAGTGATTATGTGAAATCTATTCATATCTTAGCTACAAAAAATGCTAACACTAGATGTATTGATGTACATTTAACTCCATCAAATGGAAAAGCTATGTTTGCAACTCGTATAAAATTAGGTGGGACTCAAGATGTAGCTACCGTTGTTGCACTTAGTGATGGCACATTTTTAACTGCAACTCAAAATGTAAAAGTTACTATTGGTGGATGTGGTTGATATTCAATCATTTAATAAAAATCTAAATTGAATGCTCTGAACAATTATTCAGTTGGATCCTGAATCAAGTTCAGGATGACGTGTACTCCGTCATTCCGTGCTTGACACGGAATCTAGTTTATAGATTAATCAGAGGGTTCAAATAAAATAAAATAAATTAAGGAAAATAAAAATGTCAAGTAGAAAATCACTTATTAAGATTAAGCCAAAAAGTTACAAAGATGGTGAAATAGTTAAAGTTAGTTTTATGGTTATGCATCCTATGGAAACAGGAATGCGTAAAGATAAAAAGACTAAAGAAGTTATTCCGGCAAAGTACATAAACAGTGTTAAGTTTGACTATAACGGAAAAGTTATTACAACTATGAATGTGTGGGAGTCGCTATCTACAAACCCTGTTTTTACAACATATATGAAAGTAAATGGTGAGGGAAAACTAAGTGTTACGTTTAGTGATAGTACAGGTGAAGTTCACGAAAAAAGTATAAAGATTAAACCAAAAGGATAATCAATGAAGGGCACAATTAAAATAGTACTTTCTCTCACGCTACTTTGGTCACTCTCTTTTGCGAGTGAGCAGTTTTCTATGAGTGATGCAGATCGTGAAATGTATGCTGAGATGTTAGAAGATAATCCGGCTGATATTATGGTGGGAAATGGTAGCGAACTTCTTGAAGAGTATTGTGGTGGAGATGCTGGACTTGCAGAATTTTTAAATGTTAGCGAAGATGAATTACCAGCTTATATAGCAGGTTTTCCACGATATTTAAAAGATTTTAAACAAGTAGTTGCTCTAGATCAAGTACTTCAAGCTCTAATGAGTAAAAATGGACACAAGCCATTTGCTCTAAAGAGTTCAGATATGTTTGACATGGGTGCTTATGCGAAGTCTATAGCAAATGGAGAAAAAATTCAAATAGATGTAGATGCAAATAAACATATAAAAGAGTCTTATGAACTTGGCAAACTCACTTTTGAGCAAAAAAGAGGCTCAAGAGGACTCTCTTGTCTATCTTGTCACTCATCACAAGTTATAGGAAGTGTCTTAAGAACTCAACCATTACCAGACTTAAGTGCAAAAGGTAATGCACCAGCTGCTACTTGGCCGGCGTATAGAATGACAAAGTCATCTCTTAGAACTTTGCAACGCCGTTTTCAAGGATGTATGAATAACGCTTTGTTAGCAGTTATTCCTTTGGGCTCACCTGAGATGGTAGGACTTGAAGTATATCTGACTCAAGAAGCCAAGGGATTTGAAATAGCTATCCCTGGACTAAAAAGATAAGGGTGAAATAATGGAAATTTCAAGAAGAGATTTTATGCACATAGCTGCTATCTTTGGGCTAGGTGCGGTTAGTGTTGGATGTTCTAAAAGTGGCGTTAGAACTCCTGCACAGATATCACTAAAAGATATTTATGATTTTAAGGCAACTGGAAACTTTACTCTTTTGCATATGTGTGATATTCATGCGCATTTAAAGCCACTATATTGGAGAGAGCCATCTACTTTAATCTCTGCTCCAAATCTTGTGGGAACTCCTGGTTTTTTATGTGGTGAAGCTTTTGCAAAACACTATGGACTAGAGCCTAGTAGTTTAGATGCTTACTTTGATACGCATATAGATTTTGAGACTTTAGCTAAGAAGTTTGGAAAGATGGGCGGAGTAGCTCATATGAAAACCTACCTAGATCATGTAAGAAAAGAGAGAGGGGCTGAGAATGTTCTCTTTTTAGACTCTGGAGATACATGGCAAGGAACAGGTGTAGCACTAAAGACAAGAGGCGAGGCGATAGTAAAAGCTCAAAACTACTTAGGTGTAGATGTGATGGTTGGACACTGGGAATTTACTTATGGTAAAGAGAGGGTAAAAGAGCTCATAGAGATGCTAGATGCTAAGTTTATCTCTCAAAATATAGTAGGAAATGACCCATTTGCTGATGAGTATGAGGAGTTGATTTTTGAGCCTTATACAATTGAGCAAAGAGGTGGAGCTAAGATTGGAATCATAGGACAATCTTTTCCATTTACTTCAACTGCTAATCCTAGAGAGTTTACAGAGGGGTGGAGTTTTGGCATCAGACCGGAGACTCTTCAAAAGTATGTAGATGAGTTAAGAGGTGAGCACAAAGTTGATTGTGTTGTTGTCCTCTCTCATGATGGTTTTAGCGTTGATCAAGAACTAGCTCGTATGGTTCATGGCATCGACTTCATTCTTAGTGGACATACACATGATCCATCGCCAAAACCTATAGTAATAGATGGTACAGTAATTGTTATAGCTGGTAGCCATGGTAAATATGTTGGTCGCCTAGATATAGATGCAAAAGATGGAAAAGTCCATGGTTATGAGTATAAACTTGTGCCAATAGCATCTAATCTAATTCCAGCAGATCCAGAAGGTGTGAAGCTTGTAGAAGAACTTTATGCTCCTTATGCTGATGAGATGAATGAAGTTTTAGGTAAAACTAAAAACACTCTATATAAGAGAGATACGTTTTTCTCAACTTTTGATCAACTTATAAACGATGCTATCATGGATGAAATGAAATGTGATATCTCTTTTACTCCAGGATATAGATGGGGAACTACAGTCTTAGCAGGCGAAGATATTACTATGGACAATGTCTATGAGATGTGTGCGGTTACTTACCCTGATGTATATACTTTTGAGCTAAAGGGTGAAAATATTGCAAAGCTTTTAGAAGATATAGCTGACAATGTTTTTAATGCAAATCCTCTCTATCAACAAGGAGGAGATATGAGTCGTTTAGGTGGAGTTACATATAGCATAGCTGTAGGTAATAAGGCTGGCGAGCGAATATCTAGTCTAAAAGTTGGCGGAGAAGCCATTGTTTTAGATAAAATATACATTGTCTCATCATGGGGCGGAAACTTGCAAAATGCAGGACAAAATCTTCAAAAAGATAAAATCAGACCAGTGTATGATGTGGTTCGTGATTATATTAAAGATAAAAAGGTGGTGGATGTAAGCAACGAGGGAAATGTTGTTTTACTAGACTATGATTGTGGGTGCCCGACTAAGGGTTCACAAAAAAATAACTTGTAAAGGAAAAAGATGAAAATATTAAAAATAAGCCTAATTGCAGCACTTGTTTGTGCAGCGAGTGTAAGTGCAGATGATGCAAAACCAAAGAGAAGTCTAAAGGGCAATATGCAAGAAGTTTATAACACACTTCCAAAGAGTGTAGATAATCTAGGTGCTGCTTTTACTGAGGGTGTTTTTTATGGTCGACTAAGAGCTAACGCTTTTAGATGGGACTGGAAAGATAAAGATCAAGATAACAAAGCTTTTGGTGCAGGTGGTAGTATTTTATATAAAACTGCTCCACTCTATGGTATTAGTGCTACTGCAGGACTCTACTACTCAAACAGTCCAATCTCTAACTGGAGACAAAGTAACAATAGCGTGGGTGAAGTGAAATCAGGGAAAGATACATTTAGTAGATACAATGTTGATAAAGATGGCGATTGGGAGATGGCAGTTTTAGCCCAAGCATACCTACAATACAACATCTCAAAAACAGACTTTAAACTTGGTCGTCACACTTTTGAGTCTGCACTAACTGCATCTAATGACACTAAGATGATCCCAAATACTTTTGAGGGTGTGAGTGTTGAATCAAAAGATCTACCAGATACAACTCTAAAAGCTGCATATTTCACAGCTCAAAAACTTCGTGATCATACTACCTTTCATGATGTTTTAACATTTAATGATGGAACTTCAAACTGGAACAACAATGATGATTCTGGTGTGCATAAAGGTCTAACATATAAAAGACTACAAGATTCAGGAAAAGATGTTGATAATGAGCTTATAGTTGTAGCAGCGAGTAACAAGTCCATACCAAACCTTAAGGTAGATGCGACATATACAGCAGTTCCAGATATGGTCTCAAGCCTTATTGGAGAGTTAAACTATGCTATACCTGTTGGCGGTGTGACAATTACTCCGGGTGTTCGTTATATGAAGCAGTTTGATGATGGGGCTGGAAAGGTTGGTGGAGCAGCTCTAAGTGGTAAAATAAATGCTGCTAATGCTAGAACAAATGGTTATAAGAGTGGAGATTCTCTAGATGCTTCTCTTTGGATGGCTCGTTTAGTGGCATCTGTTGGAGCATTTAAAGGGCTTGTAGGATACTCAAAAGTAGAAGATAAGGCTGATATCGTTGCCCCTTGGCGTGGATTCCCAACTGGTGGATATACTCGTGCAATGGCACAAGTAAACTGGAGAGCAAATGCTGAGACTATGATGGTTGAAGCAAAGTATGACTTTGGCAAAGCAAACATATTAGACGGTTTTACTGCTATGGCTCGTTATGCTATTCAAGATTCTGATGAGAAAAAACAAGGTAATGGCGGTGGACAAGCTGACTTATCAATTTTTCACATGGATTTAAAACAGCAAATCACGCCTCAACTAGATGCTAAATTTCGTTTAGGGATAGTTACTGCTGATAGCAGAGTTAGCGGTAAAGATGAAGACTCATATAATGAGTATCGTTTTGAAGTTAACTACTTGTTTTAAAAATATGGAGCACAAAGCTCCATATAGAAAATATTACTAAAAGGTTGTGTGTATGAAGTCATTACTGTTAATAGCGTTAGCTTTTCATTCTCTTTTCTCCTTTGAATATAATCTTGAGCCAAAAAAGATAAACAGTCAGATCTACTGTTTTTTTGGCAAGCCCCAGATAATGGACACACACAACAACGGTGATATAAGTAACTCTTGCTTTGTAGATCTGGGCAAGAGTTATCTAGTAATAGATAGCGGACCTAGCTATAAGTATGCGCGAGATACACATAAGGCGATGAAAAAAATCAAAAATCAAGAAGTCTCTTTTGTTATAAATACTCATATCCATGATGACCATTGGCTTGGAAATGGATACTACAAAGAAAATGGTGCAACTATCATAGGTGCTAAAATATTTGCAAATACACCCAACGCAACTCCAATTAGGATGCAACAATACATCTCTAAAGAAGCTTTTGATAAGACCGAAGAAGTTTTTCCTACAAAGCATATAGAAGGGGTGCAAACTCTTGAACTTGAAGGTGTTAAAGTAGAACTAACAAGTTTTGATAAAACTATTCATACAGACAATGATATGATAATTTACATACCATCACAAAGCGTTGTATTTGCAGGTGATTTAGTCTTTAATGAGAGGATAATGTCTCTTCGCGGAGGAAATATAAATAACTGGATTGATGTCTTAGATGAGATAGAGGCAAAAAATAGCAAGTATATCATCGGTGGACATGGGAATATATACACAAGAGATAGTACAAAGATCACAAAGAGATATCTTGAAGCTCTTAAAGAGTTTGTGTTAGAGTCTATTGATGAAGGGCGAGATATTACAGATACACTTACTAATTCTCATATGAGTGAGTTTGAAGATTTAAAATTATATAAAGAGATGCATACTATAAATGTTGAGACTGCGTATAGAACTTTGGAGTGGGGTGATGAGTAGTATAAAGTTTGTAGCTCTTTTTCTAATCTTTTTTTACTTTACTTTAGATGCGCTAGAATTTAAAAGCTATGAAGAAGCAAAAGTCCTCCAAAAAGATAGTAAAAAGCTTATAATGCTTGAAGTTATGCGAAGCAATTGTCATTACTGTAGCGATATGCAAAGAGATGTTTTTGATGATGAAGAGATGGGTAAGTGGATAAATGAGAGATTTATCCCTGTTAAAATAAATCTCGATAGCGATTCACCTCCACTCGGGATAAAAGTTAGTTTTACCCCTTCTTTCTTTTTCATAGATATAAATGACAATATAAAAAAGAAAATTCCTGGTTCGTGGAATATAGAAGACTTTAAATCACTAACAAAGGATATTAAATGAGAAGATATTTTACTTTAATTTTACTCTTGTGTGCGATACTCACAGCTGAGACAAAGTTTGCCCAGCCAAAGCCATCTTTTGACAATCCAAGACAAATAGTCTTCTCAATCAAGAGTGCAGATGATGCAGAGATTCATCATGTACTAAGTAGTGCCAACAACGTTTTAAAGTTTTATGGATCTGATAATGTTCAGATGAGAATAATAGCTTATTATCATGGAATCAAAGCCCTACAAAGTGTTCATAAAGATATAGCTCTAAGAGTGAGAGCTTTGATGCTTCTTGATGTTGAGTTTGTAGCTTGTGGAAATACAATGACTACAAAAAAGATAGATGAGAGTGAGCTTGTCCATGGTAGTGAGATAGTTACTGCTGGGATAGTTGAGATTGCAGAGAGGGTTAAAGAAGGTTGGGTAAATATAGTTCCCTAATTATTTGAAGCATTCAATTGAATGCTCTGAACAATTGAATGCTCTGAACAATTGAATGCTCTGAACAATTAGCGAACTAGATCCTGAATCAAGTTCAGGATGACGTCTCCACTGTTTCAGGATGACACCCCCACCGTTTCAGGATGACGTCTCCACCGTCATTCCGTGCTTGACACGGAATCTAGTTTATGGATTAATCAGAGGGTTCAATTTATACTAAAATAAATAAAGGAAAGAAAATATGAAAAAAATAGTTTTAGCATTGATGCTATTAGTTGGTTTAAGTAGTGCTGAGGATATAACTCCAAAGCTGGTTATAGATCTTACTGCTGGAAATATAGAGACTTTTGAAAAAAGAATACTAAAGGCTATCGTTGTAAATAAAAATTATTATGAGAGCCAACTTCAAGAGTTAGAAGTAGCAGTTGTAGTACATGGAAGTGCTTATAGGTTCTTTGTAAATGATCCAAGTAAGACAAAATACAAGGTTGATAAAGAACTCTTGAGTAAGTACAAAGAGTTTCATACTAGAATAAAATCTCTTGAGAGCACTTATAATGTTGAGTTTTTTGCTTGTAAAACTGGAATGACTAAAAATGGGCTTGAAGATAAAGATATGCTTAGTTTTGTAAAGATAGTTCCAACTTCTACTATAGCGTTAATAGATAAGCAAAATAGAGGCTATGCTTTTCTTCTTGTTGAAGACAAATAATCAAGTAAAAGATAATAGATAAGAAATCTTTATTGGCTATAATTATCCTAAAAATAGGTGTGACTATATGAAAAAACTTCTTGTTTTACTTTTAACTCTAAGCATCACTCTCTTTGGTGCTTCGAAGTTTATGATGCCAGATGAGGCTTTTAAACCAAAGGCTACTATAAACGCTTCAATGCAGATAGAAGCTACTGTAGAGATAGCTAAAGAAATATATCTCTATGCCGAGCAGTTAAAAATAGAGGTAAAAAAGGGCAGTGGTGTCTCTATAGCAAAAGTTGAAAAACCAAAGAGTGTAGAGCATCATGAAGAGATGGTCTACTTAGAGTCTCCTACATTTATAATTACTTTGCAAAAAGATAGTCAAATTAGTGGGATGCAAAACATTGAGTTTGTACTCTCATATCAAGGCTGTTCTGAACAAGGCCTTTGTTATGAGCCACTAAGTGAGACTTTTAGTTTTGAAGTAGATACAAGTAAGCTTGAACTTGCATCTACAGCTAAAAGTGATGTCGTAACTAAAGATGTACAAAAAAGTTTTGAAGTAGCACCTAAAGAAGAGAGTGTCTCAGAAACAGATGCTATAGCAAACACTATAAAGTCTGGAAATATCACACTTGTACTTTTAACATTTTTAGGATTTGGACTTCTCTTAGCTCTTACTCCTTGTGTCTTTCCTATGATTCCTATCATCTCTGGAGTTATCATCTCTCAAGGCGAGGGGATTACTACTAAAAGAGCTTTTGGCTTATCAGTTGTTTATGTTCTTGCTATGGCAGTTGCGTATACTATTGCTGGTGTTTTGGCAGGTCTTTTTGGTGCAAACCTTCAAGCCGCACTTCAAACTCCATGGGTAATCTATTCGTTTGCAGGGGTTTTTGTTGTCTTAGCTTTTAGTATGTTTGGATTTTATGAGTTAAAACTTCCCGATTCTTTAGTCGCAAAGGTGAGTAAAAATAGCAACAGAGGTGGCTATGTCGGTGTTGCTATAATGGGATTTTTATCGGCTCTTATAGTCGGTCCATGTGTAGCAGCTCCACTCGCTGGTGCACTAGTATATATTGGTCAAACAGGAGATGCTGTTCTTGGTGGTTTGGCTCTATTTTTTATGAGTATCGGTATGGGGATTCCACTTATCGCAGTTGGGGTTAGTGCAGGAAAGTTTATGCCAAAACCTGGAGAGTGGATGACTATGGTCTCAGCTATCTTTGGTGTTATGATGCTCTTTGTTGCAGTTTGGATGCTAGAACGTGTGGTAGATACATATGTAACTATGCTTCTTTATGCGATGCTTGGTATCGGCTTTGCCATCTACTTAGGAGCGTTTGAGAGAGAGACTCATATCTTTAAGAGAAGTGTAGCCCTTATATCTTTTATATACTTCACGGCACTGCTTATTGGAGCGCTTGGAGGATCTACTAGTATGATTAAGCCTCTTTCATTTTTACAAAGTGCAGCAAGTACAACACAAGTAGAGACTAAAGATCTAGACTACACAACAGTAAAGTCTATAGCTGAACTAGATGAGCTTTTAGTTAAACACAAGGGCAAAAAAATTATGCTTGATTTTTATGCTTCGTGGTGTGTATCTTGTAAAGAGTTAGATGCTGTTACTTTTGCAGATGCAGGGGTACAGGCAAAGCTTAGTGAGTTTGTTTTTATAAAAGCAGATATTACAGAAAATTCTAAAGAACAAAAAGCTTTGAGTAAAAAATATGGAGTCTTTGGACCTCCAGCACTTATATTTTTTGATGCTTCGTCAAACATTATAAGCTCTAAAACTATTATTGGTTTTGTTGGACCTGATGAGTTTTTAGCACACTTAAATCAAATATAACTTACTTAAGCCTCTCAACTAGAGGTTTTGTATCTTCTAGAAGCATAATGGGTTCTATAAAAGGTGCAACTTGAGCTAAAAAGTTTAACATACTCATAATGGGAGCACCATAAAAAAATTTTACTTTATTGTTATAGTGCCAAAGTCTATCTGCGTATTGATAAATTAAAAATGAGTTATCTCCGATATTGTCACCATCTGTATCAAAACCTGCATATCTATCCCAGTAGTTATACTCCACTACATTTAGCATAGTTTTATATCCAGCTGTATTTTTTACAATATCATCTATATTTCCTTCAAAGACATTATTAGTGATTTTATTTTGTCTGATGGTCATGTGAAAACCTATAGCTTCTTTATTGTAGGAGATATCGTTGTTTGTAATATATCTTTTTATAGATTGCTCATTTGGATTTGAGTCTATGTAGATAGCTTTAGCGTTGTATCTGAGTTTATTTGAGTCAAAGATAGTTGAGCCTTGTTGAAGTATAACTCCTATACCAGCAGCTCCATTTGAACTTAGTATGGAGTTGCTTATGATCTTGGAATTTTCATTCATCATCATTATTATAGATACAGAGTTATATTTAAATATATTTTTTTCTATAAGAGTGTTTTTACTGTGAGCTATTTTTAGAGCAAACCTTGAGTTGGTTATATTATTATTTAAAATTATGTTGTCGTGAGAGTAGTTTAGATTTATATCTCTTGTTTTAGTGATAGTGTTTTTAGTGATAAGATTGTTATTAGAGTGCCAGATTTTTAGGGCATCTCCTCTTAAGGCTATATCAAAATCTTTTGAACTTATGAAGTTTTCTTTGATAGTAGAATTTTGCACCATATACATATCTATGCCATATAAAGAGTCTAAAATTTTGCAATTTGATATGTTGATATTTTTTGCTTTTTCTATTTTTATACCACTATCGAGTGAGTACATAAGAGAGCCACTATTTTGGATAATAAGTTTGCTAAGGCTAACATTTGAGCTTTTTATGGTTATTACACTTCCAACATTACCACCATCAATAATGACGCCATCTTCAACGCCAACTATGGTTAATGGTTTAGTAATTATGATGTTACCACTATAAACACCGCTATATAGTTTTAGTGTTGCACCAACAGGAGCTTTATCTATCGCCTCTTGAAGAGAGCTTGCATTAAGAGTATAGATGAAAAGTAAAAAGAGTAAAAATTTTCTCATCTATGCTTATAACTTCTAGTAGAACCTATGGATCTCTTCCATAATGTTTGCAAATTCAACATTGTCACCTTTTTCTTTTAAAAACTTTACAAGATATTCCTGAGATGCTTCAACACCATCTTGTTTTTCTATTTCTAAAAGTTTTGCATAAAGATCGGCTATGATCTCTATTACATATTTTGAGATTGTTTTTCTTGAAGCATGGTAACCAATGATCTCACCAGTATCTGTATTTTTTCTTATCTCAAACTCTGTAAAGATCCAGTAGTATCTTCCATCTTTTGCAAGATTTTTCACAACAGCATTGATGTTTTTTCCCTTAGATATTGTCTCCCAAAGAAGTTTAAAAACTACGCGTGGCATATCAGGGTGGCGAACGATATTATGAGGTGAACCTATAAGTTCTTCTTCTGTATAACCTGAGACTTCTTTAAAGTAGTCATTGCAATATGTAATCTTACCTTTTGAATCAGTTTCACTTACAATATATCTTTTTGGATCTAAAGGAATTTCTTCATCTCTTGGAGTTGGTTTAGTCATTTTATATCCTTCCATTTAAAAGTTTTATAAGTGCTTCTGGAATCTCTTTAAAGTTTAAAATTCTCTTGCCATTATGTTTTTTAGAATAATCAGCGGCAGCATCATATGTTGCAAAAGCTGGTAAATCATCGCCAATAGGTGAAACCATATTTGAGCCATAAACATAAAAAGCGCCTCTAGCATTTATTGGTTTTAAGGTTGTAAAATCTGTTACTATAACATCTTTCATATCATCTTCACTTTTTACACCTACATCAAACCACTTCCCCGGATGATGATAAAACTCTATCATCGCCTTTGGGCTCACAAAAAATACTTTTTTACCATTTGTCAGTTCTATCTTAGCCACCCAATTAGGGGCTTTATGAACTTTCATCCCTTTTACTAATCCCTCAGTATCTTTTGTATAGTCCATCTCATAAGAGAACAATACACTAGATAGTAGTACTACTGCTATAAATATTTTTATCACTTTGACCTCCTAAAATTAAACTAAATCTTTTTTCTCAAATATCTTGTAACCTAAAAATGCAAATAACAACCCAATAAAGAGAGGATAAGCAATGGAGACTAAAACAAAAATACCTTGGCACATAGAGTCAAGTATATAAAATGCAACAGGTCCCATAACTGTAAGCTCAGGGTCAAAAAGCGAGATAGCAGCTACGCGAAAGATCTCCATAGGATTTATCATAGCTATAAAGATGATAAGCTCCTCATTAAATCTGTTTTGCATCATAAGTGAGATAAGTGCAATATCTATAAAAGCGAGTAGAAATATCCAGATAAAAAACGCAATTCCAAGAGCTACTTCACTAGACTTTACAAATGAAGATATAAAAAAAGCTATACCTAAAAATGCACTACTCATAGCAAAAAGAAGCCCTGTATATAAAAAGAAGATATTCCAAGGAATATCTGCACCCTTAAATGCACCATATATAATTGCAATAACCATAGCAAATAAAACAGGAAGATAAACAGTAATAAAACGACCTATTATCTTGCCCCAATAGTATTGTTTTAAAGATATTGGAAAAGAGAGCATATACTCTAAGATGTGATTGTCTCTATCTCCAGAGATAGATCTAACTGTGGTTATGAGGATAAATATAGGCAGAATAACTATTGTTATCTGTATATACATAAGAAGAAGTCTGCTAAGACCACTAAAGCCCATAACTTGTGACTCTGTAACTCCTGCTATAAAAAACAGAGCAATAAGCCCTCCAAACACAAGAGAGTAAACTACAAACCATTTAGCTCTAAGGGACTCTTTTAGGTCCAAATATGCGATTAAGTATAAATTTTTCATTAGTATCCTAGTATCTGTTTTCTAATTTTTGGATTTGCCATATGCTCACCTCTTAACATTTTGATGCTAACTTCATCAAAGTCTATTGTCTCTTCTGCACTATCTTCAAAGGCAACAAAGCCATAAGACATTGGAGTTTTTTCTCCTATCTTGTAGTGTGCTTGTGTTGCATCTATATAGCGAGCTGAGTCTTTTGTAAAGACTTTTGCACTCTTTGCATCTAACTTATTTTCATTACTCCACAAGACAAGACATCCTATATCATCAAAATAATATATGTTATCATTTTTTGCAAGTGATGCACTATGCTTATTACTCTTATCTACTTCCATATGACATTTTGGACATACTCTACTTTTACTCTTTGGCTCTTTGGCACTAGAACTTTGAGTAGAATTACAAGCAGTAAAAAAGCTTAAAGCAAAGATGATTAAAAGATTAAAACTTTTCATCCGAAACCACTTTTCCTAGATCCATATAAATCTGACGATTAACAAGATCTTTTACTTCTTCTAGTCTATGTGTTACAAAAAGAAGAACTTTTTCATCTTCATTTTGTTTTAATAGTCTATAAAAGTCATCCCTAGCTTTAGGGTCTAAGTTTGCAGTAGGCTCATCATAGATGATAATATCACTCTTTTTTGCCAAAGATATAGCTATAAGCAACTTCTGTTTCATTCCACCACTAAGTTTGAAAAAAGATTTTTTCATATTTGTAGCAAGATCTAATTTCATTTCATTTGCATAATGCATGATTTTGTCTTTATCTACATTTGCACTTATAGAGATATAGTGCATAAGTTCTTCAATATTTAACTTGATAGGAGGAGGAAGTTGTGGAACGAAACTTATCTCTTTTAAAACTTCAACTCTGTGTTTTATAGGATCACGCCCGTTAATAGAGACGCTTCCAGCATCAGCGTGGTAGTAACCTAAAATAGAGCGGATAAGAGTAGTCTTTCCAGCTCCATTTGCACCCATAAGTGCTATAGACTCATTTTTGTTAAACTCACAGCTCACACTGTCTAGTGAGATGTGAGCACCAAATTTTTTTGTTAGATTTTCTATTTTAATCATGATTTACACCAAATTTTTTAGTCTGAAGTCAAACTTTAGTGCATCTGCATGACATACATCAATACATCTACCACAAAGTGTACAATCAGCACCAGTTATATACTCTCTTGTGATACCTTTTTCTTCTCTTTGTTTGTCGTATTTTGCTTTTGTAATCTCTAAAACTTGATTTTCAAAACATACATCGCTACAAACCATACAGTGGTCACAGTTATCATTCCATTCAACTCTAAGAGCAGAGATCTTACCGATATATCCATAAGTAGTACCTATTGGACAGATGTAAGTACACCAAGCACGGCGAGAGTAAAAAACTTCTATGGCAAAAACAACAACTACCCAAAAAAATGCTAATGACCAACCATAAACAATCATTCTACTGAGTATTCCAACTACATTAAAAGTTTCGAAAACTAAGTAACCACTTGTAAAAGATAGAATTAAAAACATAGCCCAAAAGATATGTCTAACTCTATGGTCAAACTTTCTCTCTTTAATGATCTTTTTACTAACTAGTGTGTTGTGCCATTTTTCGCCAATCTCACTAATAATTCCATAAGGACAGACCCATGCACAGTAGCTTCTACCACCTAGTAGTAGATATACTAAAACAATAGTTGTGATACCAATTATTACATTTACTGGTAACTCATGTGTAGCTAAGAAAAGTTGCATAGTAGTAAAGAGATCTATCATATGAAAACCCAAAAATCTTGAGCCGCTTAGCGTACCTTCTAGCATCTGCAAGTCAATAAAAAATGACAAGAAGAAAAGGAGATGCACAGCAATAACAACTACCCATCTCTTCATTCTATAACTAAAAATTCTTTTTCCATCTCTTGTAGTATCAAAAAATGTAGAGAAAAAGCTTGATTTTTTGATGGTTTCTCTATTGTTATATTTATCCATTTAAATACTCCCCTTCATGCTAAACATTTTTAGTTTTGCTCTTCTTTTGCTCTTGCTGGAAACTCTCCAATTTCTTTTGCAAATCTTTTTAGATCTTCATCTTCAAGATGCATTAATAAGCCTTTCATGACCATGTTTTCTTTTCTACCAGCTTTAAAGTCAACTAAACTTGTGTAGATCTCTTCTTCACTTTGTCCAAAGATTGGTGGTCCCATCATAGCTTTTCCATTTTGAAAGCCTGAACCATTTACTCCGTGACAAGAAGAACACTTACTTTTGTACTCGTTACTAACTTTAAATGCTCCAGCATTTCCAGCTTTGTCTCTTAGTGCTTTTAGCTCTTCATCTTCTTTTTCTCTATCTGATTTTTCTTCAACTTGCGCTATTGCTGCAACTTTTTGGTTGCTTCCATCGCCAAAGTCTTCAATAACTTTTGCTTGATGTCCACCATGAAAAACTGCATCATCCATCGCAGTAAAAACCATTAAACCAACTATAAAAAGTGTTAAAACACCTACTACTATATTTTTCACTATCTGTTCCTCATTTTTGTTATCTCTTTGTTAAACTCAAATATCTCTTGAGCCAATCTTTTAATATCTTCATCACTCATCATTTTCACAAGATCATTCATTAGTGGATTTGATTTTTTACCAGTTTTAAAAGCTACAATTTTGTCGTAAATGTAACCACTATCTTTCCCTAAGAGTGATGGACCGATGATTCCATTTGCATAGTTATCATGACAAGCAGAACACTTCACTATAAACTCTTTAGAGAGTTTTTTTACCATCATAGATATCTCTATTTTTTCATATGGACTTCTTACATGCATATTTGCCTCTAGATTTGTTCTAGGTTTTCTTCTAACTGCCGCATCTTCATTAGCAGGAATAGAGTTTGGGTCATACTCGCTCTTGATATTATAGTCATAGTAGTAAGATTTACTCTGAGACTCATCACTATCTTTTTGTGCCACTTTAACAGCATGAGCATCACTATTTTGAACTACTTCTATCTTTGGTGTCGCATTTGATTTTGACTGCTCTTTAGCTTCTTTTTTATCAGCACTATCACTACAAGCAGTAAATGTAACCATAAACACTAAAGCAGATGTCAATATTTTAATTTTAGATATCCTCATAACTCTCTCCTATTTTTTACTTGCGTAATATTCTTCATAAGTAACTCTCGGTTTAATCACAATAGATGGAACTGATGTAGGGCAAACTTCTTGACAAGCTCCACATCCAATACAACCATCATAAATTTCAGGACGATTTCCACCGCCTCCATCTGGTACCATAGCTATAGCACTAAGTGGATTTGGAATAGGACACATATCTGCACAAAGAGTACATTGTTTGCCCTCAAACTGTGAAAATTTCTCTAAAAGCTCAACTTCAAGCTCGTGTAAGTTTACAACTGAGTCATTAAACTTACTCATTCTATCAGTATAACCAGCAGGAATCGGAATGTTTTTCATAGCGATACAGGTATTTGGATGCTCTAGTACTGCTATACCCATATGTATATCTTCAGGTTTTTCACAACCATGATCCAGTGCTCCAGTTGGGCAGGCTAAAACACAAGGTACAGCGCTACAAGCCCAGCAACCTCTCTCGTTTGCATCTATATAAGGTGTTCCAACTCCATGTCCATGAGCAATATCAGCTAACTTAATAGAGTGATATGGGCAAACTTGAAGACACTGCCCACACTTTATGCATAGAGCTAGAAACTTTTTCTCATCTACAGCTCCAGGGGGTCTTAGTCTATTTTCTGCTCTTAGAGCGTATGGGCTAAAGATCATCCCACCACCAAGAGCAAGTCCTAGTACCCCAAGTGCGGAGTATTTTATAAACTCTCTTCTATCTGTTTGTACTTTTTGCATCTCTATCCTTTAATCCTAACTGTTGGTTTCTCATCTTCAAGTAAAAAAAGTGGTTTAGTAAATGGTGCTAATTTTGCTAAAAAATTTAGCAAAGAGATAACAGGAGAGCCATAAAAAAACTTTACATTTGGATTGTAGATCCACATTTGATCTGCATATTGATAGACTTTATGTGGAGTATCTCCGACATTATCTCCATCTCTATCAAATCCTATATAGTTATCCCAGTAATTGCCTACTATCTCATTTACATATGTTTTACTTCCTCTGCTATCGTTTATAACATCTTCAATGTTTCCCATAATGACATTATCACTTATGATGTTGTTCTCACTAAGTGAATGAAAATGTATAGCCTCAGAATTATATAAAATTTTATTTCCTGTAATCCAGTTGTTAGTCTCTGGCTCAAATGGAGATCTATCTATATAAAGCCCTTGCGCACAATAGATGATTGTGTTGTCTTTGATTGTAAAGTTTGAGACATCTTTAAGTCCTATGCCCATACCAGTTGCTCCTAAAGAGCTTTGTACACTGTTTCCTATAGCTACAGTATCTTTTGAATACATGAAAAATATACCAACACTATTAAACTTATATGTATTGTTTTTTACTAAATTTTTACCAGCGTACATAAAATGTAGAGAGTATCTACAATACTCTCCATAATTATCTACAATTTCATTTCCGTGAGAGTACCAAATAACCATATCTCTTGACTTTATAAGAGAGTTTTTCTTGACGATATTGTCATTTGAATACCAAAGTCTAAGTCCATCACCACGAACTCCTAAATCTAAATCTTTTGACGTAATAGTGTTGTTAGATACAATGGAGTTTCTAACCATTTGCATATCTATACCAAAAAGACAATCTTCAATAACGCAGTCACTAATTTCACAATGTTTTGCATCAATAACAGTTATAGCTGAATCGATCTTGTCATGTCTGTCACCACTACCTACTATCTTTAGGTTTTTAAGAGTTACATATGAACTGTTTACACTTACAACAGTTCCAGAACCTTCTCCATCAATAGTAACACCATCTTCTATTCCTATAATAGTGATAGGTTTATTGATGATTATATTTCCTTTATAAACACCAGCACTAAGTTTTATAATAGAGCCGTGTGGTGCATCATCTATAGCTTTTTGAAGAGTATTTGCTCCAAAAAGCCCAGTGATAAAAAAAGAAACAGTAAAGATTATTTTAAACATGTTAAACCCTAAATTTTATTTACGCTTGTGTCTCATTTAGTGCTTTTTGTTTTGCAAAAAATGCTAAGAGGCTAAGTAAACCTATAAGAACTATCATATAAAAACCGATAGTCGGATATGAGTGAGTCGTAAACTGTGCTATTTTACCATCTCCAAAAACTGTTGGCATAAAAGGTTTAATCTTAAAAGCTCCCCAGTCATGTAAATTGTGTCCAAACCAGTATAACCAATAAGAATAGTCAGCTACAAAAAGTATAGGTAACGATGCAGGAATAAGCATCACATAGTTTAAATACTTGTTGTTATAAGCTATGAAGTAGATCATGAAAAGTGAAAGTAAAAGTAATGCATAGATGCCAATCTCTCTTTCAAAAACACCACCAATCCACATAGGATCCATCCCAACATAGTGATTGATTGTGTTCATTTCATGAACTTCTCCACTAAATCCATCGAAGTGGAAAAAGACAGGAATACCTTCAGGAAAAGCTTCTTTTGGATAGTTAGGAGCTTCTAGTGAAACCGCCCAAATTGGAAGTGATGCTACACCAATTTCTGATGAGGCAGTTATCATTTTTTCTAAATCATTATGAGCATCTTTAGGGGTAGAGATACTTTTATATCTTCCTTGATTGTAAAGATTCCATACTTTGGCACTAAAAGATGATATTTCATCTCCCTTGTGATTGTCTATCTGTGTTAAAACTCCATTAAAAGCTATCATCGGAAATGTAAACGAGATAGTTAAAATAAGTAAAGCTAAAAGAGCAAAGATTCTTGCTTTTTTTAAACTTGTGTGCATGTGTTATCCTTAAGAGTGAAAATAATTCTAGACTTTTAAAATCTATAATTATATAATTTTTATTATAGCTAAAAATATTTTAACTTATCATAGATATAAGTCAATAATATGGATAAATATAATAATTTATGAATTTTATTATACGTATAAGCTATAACAAAAACAACAAAATTATAATCAATACTTTGATATAAGTCAAGGAAATTTAAAGAAATTTATGATATAGGCATTTTTTCTTAAAAAGTGACAAATTTCATTTTTAAAGCAGAAATTTCAAAACTTTGTTTTAAGAATTACAATGATTTTTGTGATGTAAAATAGGAAGTAGAGGAGTTGTCTCCTCTACCTTATTGCGAGTATAACTTAGACTTAGATTTTAGAATAAGTTAGCATTGTCGTCAACCCATTTCAGGTATTCAATAATGTCTTTTGTTTCTTCTTTACTCATGTTTTGATTAGGCATTCTTAGTTTGAAGTAATCAATCATGCTCTTAACATAAGGCTCTTCATACATTTTTTCTGGATGTAAGATAAAGTCACTTACCCACTTTTCAGCGTTTTCATGTCTTTGTAGAACACCAGTTAAATCTGGGCCTGATGATACTTTACCAATAACGTGACAACCGTTACAACCACCTTCAGCAAAAGTTCTTTCACCCCTAGCAGCAGCAGCAGATTGTTTAGTAGCAATTTCTCTTACAAGTGAGTCTTTTGCACGAATTCCAACGTCAGCAGTTTTAACCATTAGTTGCCAAATCATATTTTCAAAAAGGATAGCTTTTTCATAATCACCTTTTTTATAAGCTGCATCAGCTAGCTTTTTCTGTTCAGGTATTTGATTGTATTGATCGAATGCATCAGTTACAAGATCAGCTACTACTTTATGTTTGTCAAACTTGTTGTCTTTTAAGAACTTAACAACCGATTGAATAACAGCATCTGTAGCATCATTTACTGCAACAGTTTTCTTATATTCAGCGATTAGTTGATCATTTGACATTGTTTGCATTTTTAGTTTTTGAGCCGAAGTATATTTTTTATTCGGATCTTTA
>Ga0265293_10000747_pt1 | contig 74941 bp, 76 predicted proteins | sample Munlanlewell138R_FD_192505 | JGI IMG/M metagenome (GOLD analysis project Ga0265293, IMG submission 192505) | Leachate microbial communities from a municipal landfill in Southern Ontario, Canada - Leachate well 138R | ecosystem: Engineered > Solid waste > Landfill > Unclassified | place: Canada... | reverse complement strand
AAAATGGTATACTATACTATAGGTTAAATACCTGTTCCTTTATTTGTCTTAGTACATAAAGGAAAACTGCTCTTTAAAAAGGTCTATTTATACATTTTCTCCTTGGTTAGTGGCAATATTTAGATATTCATATATATGGATGTTTGGAATTGCCATTAACCGTTTTTATAATCTATAAAAGACAAAAAGGAGAAAAAATGAAGAAGATTGTTTTATTTGTAATTGTGTCGTTCCTTCTAGTAATTATACTCCTGAAGGCTACGAATACGGATCCTTTTGAGGAACCGTATGAACTCTCTAGAGAGTACAATCTTTCTAACTTGAACATTGAGTTAGAGAGAATAGAGCCACAAACCCAACCAGTACATGATATCCCAAACTTGGAAGAGATTGATATTTCCTCTCTTTTTGAACGTAGGAATTATATTCTCAACAGATTAAATTCTGAAGAGAAAATAGAGGTCGATTTATATTTAAATTACGACCTTGTGTGTACATGGAATTTGGGAAGTGTCCCAGCTTGGGACAGAGGAGAAGATCTGCTATACTTTGCTCAGGTTAACTGTCCTGCTATCGAAGAGGAGGTTGTCACCTGGTATGTACATCAAAATTACGCGGAGTACCGAAACAAAGAGCTTCAAGTGTGGACATTAAAGGAAGGAGAATACAATCTTCTTCCAATCAAATAGACCTTTACCAAGGAGAGAGATATGTAAGCATTATGCTTAATATTAAAAACATATTCTCTCTCCTCTCGGTCCTTTTCCCAAAAGCCCTACTCTATGTTAAAATATCCTTGTTAATATGTGTGAATATAAAGATATGGATAATATATATGATATTGCAATAATAGGGGCTGGACCAGCAGGATTAACTGCTAGCATATACGCTAGTAGATACAGATTAAGAAATATTGTATTTGGCAAACAGCCGGGAGGTACCATATCAGATACTCATTTGGTATGTAATTACCCAGGGGTTAGTGATATATCAGGATTAGAACTAGCCACAAGAGTATATGAACAAGCAAAAGAACAGGGTGCAGAAACATCATTTGAGAGTATTAAAGATATTAAAAAAGAAGGAAATGTCTTTAAATTAATAACAGATGCTGATAAAAAGTACTACTCTAAAACAGTAATAATAGCGACAGGGACAAAGAGAAATAAATTAGCAGTTCCTAGAGAAGATGAATTCTTAAATAAAGGGTTATCATACTGTGCTACATGTGATGGAATGTTTTACAAAGATAAAATAGTGGGTGTTATTGGAGGTAGTAATGCAGCCACTATGGCAGCTTCTATGCTGTCTGATATTGCAAAACAGGTATATATAATATATAGAGGGAAAGAGTTACGAGGTGAGCCTGCATGGATTGAGATTGCAGAGAGTAAGGATAATATCATAGTGCTTTTTGAAACATTAGTAATTGGTTTGGAGGGAGAGGGTAAATTAGAAAGAGTTAAATTAAATAGATCTTACAAAGACTCTCTATATTTAGATGTAGATGGACTATTTGTTGAAATAGGGTCTGAACCTAATATTGTTTTACCTATGAAATTAGGTCTAGATTTAGATGAGACACAATATATTAAGGTAAAGAAAGATCAAAGTACTAGTATGGAGGGCATATGGGCTGCAGGAGACTCTACAACGGCATCTAATGGCTTTAGACAGGTGGTAACAGCGGTAGGAGAAGGAGCTGTTGCTGCAAATTCAATATATTCCTATTTAAAAAGTAATAGGTAGTTTTAAAACAATTAAAACGGTATTTTCACTATAAACTATAATTAGGTATAATAATATATTACTATATAAACTATTCATTAATATATTAATGGCAAGAAAACACAGTTTCATAGGCTATCATGAAAAGGACAAACGTTCTAAATATTTCTCCTTTGAAGACGGTAAACGTCCAACAGGAGATATGTCTTGGAACCGGAAGGCTTACGCTCAAGCTGTTAATCGTCTTATTAAGCACCCTCCTGGAACATTTACAGAACTTCCTCATAAGGAAAGGAACCTTATATCTTTAAAATCTACACCAGAAATTGACCATCTTGAAATTATGCAGTATGGGGTCAATATCGAAGTTATAAATATATATAGAGAAGAATATCCTTATGCTTTAAATAAGGTTAAGGATAAAAAAGGAGAGGAAGCTTATCAAGTAGTGTTTTATAATTTAGATGATGCTACTAGTCCCAATGTTTTATCAGAATTTGAAGAAAATATTCACATACATTATGTAATGGAACATTCTCCTGAACTGTGTTCTGCTCTTTCATCTGTTTTTACAAAAAATGGATTTTTCTTAAGTGAACAACGAGGAATTTTCACTATCTTAAATCCATATCTAGATTTATTAGTAGAAGAACAAGCTTTTGAAGATTTAGATGTCTTTAAGAATAATATATCCTCTCTCCGCACTTTTACATTACCAATAGAACAATCAGAGGATATCCTCATATTCCAACACCTAGAGCATGAATATAAAGCTCTCGATTCTGTAGTAAAGTTGGTAAATGATTGTAATAAAGATCAAGTTGAAGATATTTAATCTCTGTTTCTTGTATACTCAGCCCACTCTTCCAAATAATTTGAACTAGACCACATCTTAGGATCTCCTACATTATACTCTACTCTACCACCATATTTTTCTACTACTTCAGCCTCAGGTACTTTCTTCTTACTATCTCTATCTCCACCCTTTGTGAAAACATCAGGTTTAATAATTTCTAATGGTTCACAGCTATCATATCTTGTAGGGTGATCATATATTACAACATAGTCTACCTCTTTTAGATAATCTATTACATTTGCTCTATCAATAGCAGGCATAAAAGGTTTTCCTTTTTTAGTAATACATTGCATATCTCCATTTACCACAACAACTAATATATCAGCAAACTTCTTTGATTCCACAATACAGGAAGCATGTCCTGGATGAAGGGGATCAAAAAAACCTGATGTACAAACAATACTTTTTCCTTTTAATTTTGTTTCTCTAAGTTTAGGAAAATCTTCTAAAGGTATAATCATGTATATTAAAAATCATTTTAATTAAAATATATTAACATATATTAACACCTATAAGGAATATATACTACCTCATAGTCATTAATTATCTACACATTTCCATTGTCGTGAAAGTAATAACCCTGTTTTTACTTACTACAGGTTCTTGACTCCCCACTAGTGGTTGTACTAGTGTAATACTCACATACAATATGTTGTATATATTTTTATGAAATGTCCATTTTGTGACAGTGGCTCTACAAAAGTTGTAGATAAAAGAGATAACAGAGACGATAGTTCTACAAGACGAAGAAGACAGTGTTTAAGATGTAGTAAAAGATTTACTACATATGAAAGGATAGAAAAAGCGGATCTTAGTATTGAAAAAAAGGATGGCTCTTTGGAAAAATTTGATACCGACAAAATTAGAAAAGGTATAAAGAAGGCTGTTGATGATGAAAAAATAACAGATGAGGAGATTGAGTTATTTATTGATGAGGTTGAGAAATATGTTCTTAACAAAGAAGATATAGTGACATCTAAGGAGATCGGTTTAATGACATTAGAGTGGTTGAAGACAAGAGATACATTGGCATATATTAGGTTTGCCTCTGTGTATAAAGGTTTTAAAAGGGTTGATGAAATTGTTGATGAAATAGAAAACTTACAAAAAATTAATATTAAAAATTAGTATAAATGGCTGCCCAGAAAAGAAAAACGTCCAAGATGTTTAAAGTAAAAAAGAGAGATGGTAGAATAGTTCCTTTTAAAAAGGAAAGATTGTCTACAGGTATTTTTAAAGCTGCTGAGAGTGTTGGTGGAGAAGACAGGAAAAGAGCTGATGAAATAGCAGATGAGGTAATTAAAAGACTTAAAAAGAAGTATTCAGGTAAAGAATATGTTAGAGCAAAAGTAATTGCAGAGGTGACCTCTCAAACATTAAAGGATATGGGACATGGTAAAACTTCTGTTGCTTTTGAACTTTTTGTTGATTTAAAGAACAAAGTGAAGAATATTAAATCACTTATAGATGCTGATTCATTAGTTCGTGGATATATAGATAGGTTAGATTGGCAGGTAAATGAGAATGCAAATATGTCTTACTCTTGGCAAGGACTTAATCACTTCATATCTTCTTCGGTACAAGCTAACTATTGGTTACACAGTATTTATCCAAAAGAGATTACAAATGCCAATATTGATAAGGATATACATATTCATGACTTGGGTATGTTAGCAACATACTGCTGTGGCTGGAGTTTAGAGGATCTTTTGTTAAAAGGATTTACAGGCGTGAGAGGGAAGGTTTCTGCTAGTCCTCCTAAGCACTTTAGTACTGCTCTGGGACAGGCGGTTAACTTCCTTTACACTCTTCAGCATGAGGCTGCAGGTGCACAGGCTTTCTCTAGTTTTGATACATATTTAGCTCCTTTTGTCAGGTATGATGGCCTTACTTACAAAGAGGTTAAGCAGAAATTACAAGAATTCATATACAATATGAATGTGCCTACAAGAGTTGGATGTCAAGTCCCTTTTACTAATGTTACTATGGATCTAATTCCTTCTGGTGAACTAGCAGAACAGGGAGTAATTATTGGAGGTAAGATTCAAAAAGAGAAATACAAAGATTTTAAAAAAGAGATGGGGATGATTAATAAAGCATTTTGTGAAATTATGGTTAATGGAGATGCTAAGGGAAGATTGTTTTCATGGCCTATACCTACCTACAATATTACAAAGGATTTTGATTGGGATAATGCTGATTACAAACCCATATGGGAGATGACAGCAAAGTATGGAATTCCCTACTTTGCAAATTTTGTGAGTTCTGATATGAGTCCTGATGATGCTAGAAGTATGTGTTGTAGATTAAGAATAGATAACCGAGAATTGAAAAAGAGAGGTGGTGGATTGTTTGGTTCTAATCCTCTAACAGGCAGTATAGGTGTTGTTACTATAAATCTTCCAAGGATAGGTTATCTTAGCAAAAATAAAAGGGAGTATCTCAAAAGATTAGGAGAGTTGATGGATTTATCAAGAAAGAGTCTTGTGATAAAGAGAAAATTTATTGAAAAATACATTGAATTAGGTCTTTACCCATATTCTAAGTTCTACTTAAGTGATATTAAGAAGAGATTTAAAGAATATTACAAGAATCATTTTAATACGATAGGAATACTAGGTATGAATGAATCTATGATTAATTTCTTTAAAGATAAGGAGAAGGATATTACATCTAAAGAGGGCAGAGAATTTGCTTTAGAGATAATGGATTACATGAGAGAGAAGTTAATGAAGTATCAAAAAGACACTAACGATCTTTTTAATCTTGAAGCAACACCAGGAGAGGGGACAACATATAAATTTGCAAAGGCAGATAAGAAGAAATTTGGAGATGATATTATTACGGCAAATGATATAAGTGGTCATTATGATATGCCTCCTTACTATACTAACAGTACTCATCTTCCTGTTGGATATACAGATGATATATTTGAAGCGTTAGATCTGCAGGATGAGTTTCAAACCAAATATACAGGAGGTACGGTTCTTCACGTATTTCTGGGTGAGAAATTATCAGATGGTGAATCAGTTAAAAACCTAGTTAAGAAGATATCTACTAATTACAAACTCCCCTACTTCTCGATAACCCCTACCTTTAGCGTTTGTCCAATACATGGTTATTTAGAGGGTGAGCATAAATATTGCCCTAAGTGTGATGAGGAGTCTGGATATATGGAAGGTATGTCCTTTAATGAAGTATATTAATATATAAATTTTAATTTTATACATATGGCTAAAAAGAAAGTTACAAGACAAAGGTGTGAGGTCTACTCTCGTGTAGTAGGATATCTAAGTCCTGTTGCACAATGGAATGTAGGCAAGAAAACAGAATGGGAAGATCGTAAGGTGTTTTGTGCATAATAATTCTTGATGCTAAGAATTGCAGGTTTAGAAAAAAACACCCTTATTGATTATCCGGGGAAGGTAGCAGCTATTATTTTTACATATGGATGTAATCTTAGATGTCCTTACTGTCATAATCCAGAACTAGTTATTCGTAAACTACCTAGAGAGAGTACAATACCTCATGGTTATATTTTCAACTTTCTGAAAAAGAGGGTAGGGAAACTTGATGCTGTTGTTATAACAGGTGGAGAGCCGTTGATTCATGATACTTTAGAGTCTTTTATTAAAAAGATTAAGAAGCTTGGATTTTTAATCAAACTTGATACAAATGGATTCTATCCCGATAGATTAAAGAACCTTGTAGATAAAGGGTTAGTTGATTATATTGCAATGGATGTTAAGTATCCTAAAAGCAAATATATACAGTTAACTGAAAAGGATGGCTCTGTTAACAAAGTATTTGAGAGTATAGATATTATAATGAAAAGTGGACTTGATTATGAATTCAGAACAACATATGTAAAATTTATACATGATTTAAAGTCTGCAGAAGAGATAGGAAAGATCATTAAAGGAGCTAGCAAGTACTACATTCAAAATTTTAGATCTGGGGATACTATTAATCCCTCATTGAGTGATGAGAATTCTTTTTCTAGGAAAGAATTATTAGAAATCAAAAAGATTATGCTCAAGTATGTTAAAAAAGTATATATTAGATAGAGGGATTTTCTAATACTTTGATTACTTTACCATTGATAATACTCTCCGTATCTCTATCTAGATATATGGGTTGATTTTGAGGATTACTAGATTGAGGATAAAGAACTATCATATCCTTTATCTTCTTAAATTTCTTAACCGTTGCACTATTTTCAATAATAGCTACTACTATGTCTCCATCTCTAACCTCACTGTCTCTTTGGACAATAACATAATTACCCTCCTGTATGTTTTTTCCATTTATATTGGCCCTATCCATTGAATCCCCTTTTATAATTAATGAGAAAAGATTATCCTTCTTACCAACAAGTGATCTGTCAACTTTTAACATTCCAATATGCTCTTCTTCGGTAGAAACAAGAGGTGTGCCAGCATTTGCATACCCTAAAACAGGAATCCCAACCAAGTAGTCGTATACTATCTCATCATCGCCATCAATCATATGTATACCCCTGGGTTTACTAGTTCTAAATATATAACCTTTCCTCTCAAGAGCTATTAAATGATTTACCACACCTCTTTTAGTTGATATGTGTAAAGCTTGTTGTAGCTCACCTAAAGAAGGAGCATAACCATTCTCTAAGTAACAATTCCTTATAATCTTAAGGACCAACTCTTGTTTTTTAGTAAGTACGCTACTCATAAAATCAATTAGTAAAATTAACAATATAGTATACCCATGTCTTGTGTGAGTATACAAGTACCTGTAGTATACATACTTGCATAAATATTAAACAGATACTATACTGTGTATCATATAAATTCTTTAATACATTATTTATGGCAGAAGAGAAAAAAGCCAAAAAAGTTTTTACACTTGAAGAGATAAAATTTAACGCGGAAAATAAGACGATGGCTATTTTAGCCTGTATTCCAGTTGTAGGTTTTATTCTTCTATTTGTAGAAAAAAATGATAATTTTGTTAGATATATGGGTGCACAGTTTACAGTAATAGGTGCGATTCAATTGGTATTAGGTATTATCCCTGTTATTGGTTGGGCACTTTCAGGACCATTTACACTCATAGTATTAGTATTAATAGTTGTTGGTATGGTAAAAGCATCCAAAGGTGAGAGATTTGATATCCCTGTTGTTTCAAAATGGGCTTTAAAACTAATGGGATCTCTATAAAATAGAGTTATGTGTGAAATTGAAAAGGGGAGTACATCTCCCCTTTTTTAATGTATTGTGATAGAATTCAATGACCTCGGGGAGTAGTTCAGATGGCTAGAACGCTGCGTTTGGGACGCAGAGGTCGCAGGTTCAAGTCCTGTCTCCCCGATTCCGCCAACTTACAATGTCTGTACAAGCTGTACATCTAACTTTCTAGAGTAGAGACTAATTCAAGATACTTCTTTTCTAATTTTCTTACTGTTAGATATATTTGACATTTTTAGTTTAAGATAGTAATATCGTAATGGGTATATACCCATATTAAATTTAAAGTTAAATAATATGCCAAATTTAGATGGAACTGGACCTATAGGACAAGGTCCTAGAACAGGAAGAAGAGGAAATATGCCTAGACCAAGAGGTTTAGGAGGCACGTCTGTATGTACTTGCCCCTCTTGTGGCCACAAACAACCACATCAAAGAGGAGCGCCCTGCTCTACTATACAGTGCCCAAAATGTAAAACACCATTAACAGGAGATTATTGCTAAATATGAGAAGAAGAGCAAGAAGAAGAATAGGATACAGATTTAAAGAAACATATTTCAAACCAAGAGGGATACCTTTAAATCTTCTTACCGAAACTGCCCTATCATTTGAAGAATTAGAATCTTTAAGATTAAGATATATTAACAAACTTGATCAAGAAGAAGCAGCAAAGAAAATGAATATCTCTCAAAGTCAATATCAACGAGATATAACGACAGCTTTAGAGAAATTAACAAATGCATTAATAAATGAAAATGCTATAAGGATAGAAAAAGATATTGCAAATCTTTCATAAACCTTTTAAAATGTTTACATTAAGTTAAGCATTTAAAATAATGATTATTGCAGTTATTATTCTTGTACTACTAGCAATTCTTCTAGTAGCACTTTACAACAGGCTCGCAAAGCAAAGAGTTGTAGTAGAGGAAGCATCCTCTGATATAGAGACATTTCTAAAACAGAGATACGATATGATTCCAAATCTTGTTGAGATTGTAAAAGGGTATGCAAAACATGAGAAAAGCACCTTTACTGAGGTTACAGAATTAAGAGCAAAAGCAATGGGAGCTGGGACTTTAGAACAGAAGATGGATATTGAGGCCAAGCTTAGTCAGGCTGTCTCTAAAATTATTGCAGTAGCAGAGAACTATCCTGAGTTAAAAGCTAATACTAATTTCTTAGAGCTTCAAACTAATCTTAAAGAATTAGAGAACAATATTCAAAAGTCCAGAAGATACTACAATGGCGCTGCAAGAGATTTCAACACAATGATTGCTGTATTTCCAAACAACCTTTTAGCAGGAGTGTTTGGTTTTAAGAAGGCCGTCTTCTTTGAGGCAACCGAAGAAGAGAAGAAGAATGTAGATATAAAGTTCTAAATTATGAAGAAATTTCTCAAAGGGTTAATACTTACTCTTTTTTTGTTTCCCTTCTTTTTAATTAGCGGGGTACATGCTAATGAACAGATTAACTTGTTTAAATCAGATATTGTTTTAGAGAAAAATACTGATATTAATATCAGAGAGGAAATCCACTATTTTTTCCCTACACCCAGAAGAGGTATTATTAGAGAAATTCCAACAAAATACAAGGTTAAGGGTGGTTTACAGCGACCTACTCTTTTAAAGGTAAATGAAATTTACTACTACAGTGAAAATAGTCCTAAATTAAAATACTCTGATTATGAGATAACTTACAAAAGTGGTTATATTGTTATAAAAATAGGAAATCCCGATACTACAATAACCGGAGAGTATGTATATGTTATAGATTATAAACTTAAAAATGCTATTAACTACTTTGAGGATCATGATGAACTTTTCCTTAATATTACAGGGAACGGATGGAGTGTTCCTATTATGGATGCATATGCAAATATAGAGATCCCTGGAGACATTACAGACAAGATATGTTTTACAGGTACAAGTGGTTCCACCGAGTCCGAATGTTCCTTTGAAGATATTAATAAAAGAAAAGTAAAACTATTGACTAACTCTCTGTTAAATAGCTTTGAAGGGTATACAGTTGCATTAAAGATGCCTAAGGGAACCCTTGATGATATTAGAGGAAAGCAAAGAGTAGCCTTTATACTTAGTAATCTTGGATTATTACTCCCTATCCCTACCTTTGTTTTCCTTATATCTCTCTTAGAGAAAAAAGGAAAGAACAAAAAAAGAACAGTAATAGCTCACTATGAACCTATTAAAGATATTAATCCTCTTCTTGCAGGATATATTTACAAAAAAGTCTTAAATAACAAACATATTACAGCAGAGATTATTCAAATGGCTATAGATGGTCATATTAAGATAGTACAAGAAGGGAAAAAACAGTATGTACTTGAGAAACAAAGTTTAGATGATGAAGTGTTAAAAGATTACTCTAATTCTCTTCTTTTAGGTCTGTTTAAAAATGGAAGCTCCATTAACACTAAAAAGATTCCTTCAGATTTCTATCTTACAGTTAGAAGTGTAGAGGGTAGGTTAAATAGTGAGGTGTATGATTCTAAAGTATTTAGTAAAACAAGGAAAAACTTAAAAACAAATCTTGTTCTATTTGGATTCCTTGGCTTTATCCTTTCACTTATGTCCATAGGACCCCTATCCCAGTATGCTGCAACAGGATGGTCTTACGGTTTTGCTATTTCATCTCTTTTAGCTACAATATTTTCATCAAGAGTTGATGTTAGAGGAAAGAAAGGGAATGAAATTTATTATGAACTAGAAGGCCTGAAACTATATATTAATACAGCTGAGAAACATAGGATAGAATTTCATAACGATCCTGAGAAATACAAAGGAGTTTTTGAACAGTTATTACCGTATGCAATCATATTTGGTCTAGAGAGAAAATGGGCTAATGAATTTAAAGATATATATAAAGAGCCACCATCTTGGTATGAGGGCGATATCTCTACATTTAATGCGTATACTTTAGCAAATTCTGTATCTAATATAGAGCAGAATATTCAAAATAAAACACGAGCTGCCAATAGTGCTGGAGGCTTCTCTTCTAGCCATGGTGGTAGTGGAGGAAGCGGTTTTAGTGGTGGTAGTAGTGGAGGTGGGTTTGGAGGAGGAGGTGGTAGTAGTTGGTAAGTTACCAATCAATTGTATATCCTTTCAATCTAGTCCTTATGTAAGAGTAGATATAATACATAATATATTTTAGTCTCTTCATAGGATAGTCTCTACTGTGTAGATACGTAATTTTTTCACCTCCTAAGCTCTCTTTAAAGGCCCCTATTCCACTCCAAGGATGCTTTCTGTTCTCGTACCCCTTAGGAACTACTCCACCAAAAAGATCCAATGTTTTACAGCCTAAATCCTTACCTAATTTAAGAGATTCCCAAAACAGTAAGTAAGTTATATTTATATTCTTATCTCTAAATTCTGTATCTGTAGCTGCGTGATAGAGGTGAATATTGTCTCCGTAATGGGTACATTGCCATATCCCTATTGGTCTCTCTTTGTAGTAACCTACTAGCATATAGCACATACCGTTTTTAATTTGATAGGATAGTTCTTTTAATATAGTAGAAGAAGGTTTATCTGTGTACCCTTTCAATTTGACGGTCTGCTTATGTAGGTTTTTAAATAGGTCAAACTTAGAATTATTATTAACTATCTCTACTCTTATACTCTCATCTTTTAGCAGCCTATTTAAAAGATTTCTTTTTGTCTTATTCATCTCTCTTCTTAATTCCTCTATATCTTTTCTTAAATCTATATGTTGAGAAATTAATGCATCCACGTTATGTATAGGAGCTAATTTAAAAAAGTAAGTTTTGTAAAAATCAATTAAGACGCGGTTCTCTGTATAAAGAGGAGCAAATCTAATCATAAAGCAGGAGTTCTCCTCTGCAATCTTTTTACAGTATTTTAATACTCCTTTCCAATACTCTTCCCTACTTTCAATTAAAACAGGAGAATGTTTACACTCTAAAAATCTCCCAAAAAGCTTAGAATTTCCTATCATACAGGTAATTATTCCTAAAAAGTCATTTCCTTTGTAAATAGCAATCCGAAAGGCATCTATGCCTGCTTCTTTATAGTACCTATATCTAGCGCTACTGTTAAGAAAGGTGTAATTGGGAAGATTTTGAACTAAAGCGTCCCATTTTTTGTCATCCTCTATTTCTCTAAATGTCAACATGGTTAATATATGGTTAAATATTTATAGGTTTAGCAAAATTATTGATAGTGCTAGAGATTTTTTTTGCTAACATAGGTGAGACTTCTATATTCGTTGGGAGGTTTAATGTTTGTTTTCCTAAAAACTCAGCGTTTGGACAGGAACCTACAGCATAGCTTATTTTATTTAATGTCTTTGAATCACATTTTAACGGATAGATAGGATATTTATACCAATTCCCTGATATTACATTTAAATCGAGTAGTTTTCTTTTAACTTCTAAGACATTTTGAATTAAGATAGGGTATCTCAAAAGATGTTTAGAGTTTGTGCTGTATCTGTACTCTTTCTCTAGTAAATTATTATATATTTCTACAATAGTGGCTCTGTGACTATTATACATATCTGTCTTTTTTAATTGGTTTAGTAGTAAGCAAGCCTGTATATTGCTTAATTTTTCCACTTTTGGACTAAGTATGGTATTGTTATCTGCTTGCTTTTTAATTAATCCTAGAGATCTATATATAATTAAAAGTATTCTTCCCACAGTTATATTTGTGAAAGGAATTAATGTTTTAAAGTAATTCCTTTTAATATTATTCCATATGATTATGTATCTAGCATTGTATAGAGCATCTTTTCTTTTTGGATACGGTATGTTCTGATAATTAAGTACAGCTTTCTTAAGTAACTTATTATCGTTAATCATCATTAAAGCTCCCTGTGTACAGCTGATACTTTTATCTTGTGAGAAACTAAAGAAGTACATATCACTATATTTACCTATATTTAATTTTGAAAGATCTCTTTCAAATAGATGGGCACAATCCTCAATTAAATATATCTTCCTATTAGGTTCTCTCCCTCTGTTGGCCTTATCAACAATCTCTCTAATCTTTGCCATGCCCACAATATTTCCAAAGGTATGTTGAATGATTATTACCCTTGTGTTCTCTGTAATTTTTTTCTTTAAGAGGTTAATGTTTATATTGAAGCTTTCCTTTTCGATATCAATATATATCGGTTTTGCATTAACCCAAATAATGGGTGATACAACTGCTATACAGGTAAATGCTTGAAGTATTACTTCGTCGGTACTTTTTAAATTTAGAAGTTTTAGAAAGAAAAAGAGAGAATCTCTTCCTCGATTGAAGAGAAATGGTTTACTGTTGAACATATCTTCTAATTCTTTTTCTAAGATTTCAACCCACCCCTTGTTTGCTACACTGCCCTTTAGAATATCTTTTGCTAGGGCTATATCATCTTGTTGATTGTTGGGTATAGAGCCAATAAATACAGACATAACTAATTGTTAATTAAAAATAAGCATGGTTTTGTTTCTAGAGTTTCCTCTTTTTCCCACTCCTCTATCTTTTTTGTGACAATATATTCATCATCTCCCATAATATCCATAGCTATACATAGTCTTGTAGAGCCTTCACATACATCTATAAGGTCATTAAACATATGTTGGTTTCTGTAAGGAGTTTCCATAAAAATCTGTGTTTGATTAGTTCTTAAAGCTATTCTCTCTAGCTCTTTTATTTTTCTCCTCCTCATCTCTTTTTCTCTTGGCAAGTATCCATTAAAAGTAAAACTTTGACCGTTTAATCCAGAGGCCATTAGTGCCATTATAACTGAAGAAGGACCTAAGAAGGGAATTACTTTTAACTCTTTTTCCTGTGCCAGTGATACTAATCTAAACCCAGGATCTGCGACTGAGGGTATTCCTGCTTCAGAGAGTAAGCCTAGATTGTAACCCTTGAGTACGGGTCCTAGTAAATTATCAATGTCTTCATCTTTGGTATGTTCATTTAGTTCGGCAATATTTAACTCTTGAATACTTTTTTTAAGAGGTAATTCTTTCAAAAAAAGTCTAGCTGTTTTTGCTTTTTCTGTAACAAAATATTCTAAATTAATAACGACATCTATATACTCCTCTAGTAAAACATCTTTTAGAGATCTATTCTTACTAATCGGTGTTGGTATTAAATATATGTTTCCTTGGTTCATTAATATGTCCTTTCAAAGTTACTATCTATTTCTTTTAAGGTTAATCTCCACACAGCGGGCCTGCCGTGAGGGCAGCTATATGGGTTTTTACATTCCTTTAATCTTGTATATATATTTATCATCTCCTCTCTCTGTAATATTTGTCCACTTCTAATACTGTGATGACATGAAATTGTAGCAAGTACATCTTCGCTGAGTTTCTTGAAGTTCTTTTTTAGTAAACCAATGTCCTCTTCTAGAGAGAAGATATCTTTAAAGACATTTTTAAAATCAGAATCCACAAATTCTACAGGGACTGTTTTAAGAAGTAGTTTTTCCTCTTTAATATCATAGATAATGCCAATATCTTGGAAGAATTTTTTGTGTTCTTTTAGAAACATAATTTCTTCATCTTTCAGCTCTATTTCTACAGGTACAAGGTAGTTTTGAATCTCTATGTTCTCTTTGCCCCTTGAGAGGTTCTCAAAATTAATCCTTTCTGCAGCTGCATGTTGATCAATTATCCATAAGTTTTCATCTGCAAATTCAATTACTATGTATTTCTTAAATATTTGAAAAACATTGATAATATTCTCTTGTTCCCACGGGAGTTGATACTCTTCTGACGGTTCTGTCTCAGTTAATAATTCTTTTGAGAAAAGGAGTGAGTCTTTTATAGATGCAGATCGATTTGAACCATATATATTAATTGGTTCATATGTTTTACCTGTTTGGCTCTTTTTGCTAAATGATTCTCTGATGGATTTAAAATCTCTAGAGGAAGGTGTATTTTCGAAGGAAAGTTCCTTTGAGAGAACATGTTTTACTGCTTCTTCAACTGCAGTATAGATTCTGAATGGATTTTCAAACCGAACTTCTTCTTTTCTTGGGTGTACATTAACATCTACTAGTTCAGGATTAAGTGAAATATTAATAGCAAAGTCTACTTTCTGTCCATGAGGAATATATCTAGAGTAGCCCTCATAAATTGCTCGTGCCATACCTCTGTCATATATGGGTCTGTTGTTCACAAACATATATGTTTTAGCGACATTAGATTTGTGATGTGACGGATGAGCGATATATCCTGATATTTTAATTCCAGATCCATCGTAGGAAAGTTTTAAGAAATTATTCTCATCGCCTACTATATCGTTTAATCTCTCTACCGCTATCTCTCCTGGATTGTGAGCTGGTATGGAGGGTAAGTCTTTTACTACTTTCCCATCTTTTTCTAATACAAAGTGGATATTTGGATATATTAAAAAGTAATTACATAATAATTCATATATTTTCCTGTATTCTGTTTGAGCTGTTTTTAAATATTTTTGTCTTGCTGGGATATTGTAAAAAATGTTTTCTACTTTTACAGTTGTCCCTTTCTCCTTTGCCGTCTTCTTTACAGCAGATTTACCTTTTTCATTAAAAAGAATCTCGTTTCCTACACTTTCCTCAATATATTTTGACTGAAGAGTAACTCTGGACACAGATGTAATACTAGGTAAGGCTTCTCCTCTAAATCCCATACTTATTAAAGTGTTTAGATCATCGATATTGATTATTTTAGAGGTTGTGTGTGAATCAAATACGGAAGATATGTTTTCTTTAGGTATACCAATGCCATCATCAGACACCTCTATTAATTCCATTCCTCCATTTTTAATTTTTACAGTAATTTTTGTGGCTTGTGCATCTATGGAGTTATCTATTAGTTCTTTGACTACGGATGATGGTCTTTCAACTACTTCACCTGCTGCTATTTGATTTACTACCTGTTGGGATAGTTTGCTTAATCTTGGTTTCTTCATAATTATTATTCTAACATATACCTAACAATGAGTGATAGAATACAGTATGGAAAAATTTGATTTGAGAGCTCCGTATACACCATCTCCTAATCAGAAGCAGACCATTGAGCAGATAGTAGATGGTTTTAAGGAAAAAAATCGAAAGCAAACACTGCTAGGTGTGACTGGTTCAGGAAAAACCTTTGTTATGGCTAATATCATTAATGAACTTAACAGACCCTCTTTAGTAATTTCACACAACAAAACATTAGCCGCACAACTTTATGAAGAATTTAAAGAATTCTTTCCAAATAATTCTGTTAAATACTTTGTATCATATTATGATTACTATCAACCAGAAGCATATATCCCCTCTAAAGATCTATATATAGAGAAGGAGTCGGAGGTTAACAAAGAGATAGAAAATTTACGATTTGGAGCTATGAATTCTGCTATTACAAGAAGAGATACTGTAGTAGTAGCCTCTGTTTCCTGTATATACAATATTGGTAATCCTCAAAACTACGAAAACAAAAGTCTTTATCTACATACTGGCCAAGATGTAGATTTATCTGAAATGGCGTTAGAGTTAGTTTCTATGAGGTATACAAGGGATAGTATGGACTTTACAACTGGAGTATTTAGGATACAGGGAGATATTGTGGAGATATATCCTCCCTATGAAGATTATTCTTTTAGAATTGAGCTGTGGGGAAATAGGATAGAAAATATTTCAAAAATACATCCCATCTCGAAAGAAAAAATTAATGAATTGAAAGAAATAGTAATATTCCCTGCCACTTCATTAGTTTACTCTAATGAAATAATACAAAATGCTGTCAAAAACATTAAGATCGATTTAAAAAAGAGAGTTGATTTTTTGAAAAATATAAAAAAGGATGTAGAAGCATATCGACTTCAGCAGAAAACAAATTATGATATTGAAATGTTGGAGCAGGTTGGATATTGCAAAAGTATGGAAAATTACAGTATATATTTTGACGGGAGAAGACCTGGAGAGGCTCCATATACTCTTTTGGATTACTTTCCTAAGGACTACCTCCTCTTTATAGATGAATCGCACATTACAATACCTCAGATAGGAGGTATGTATAATGGAGATAAGACTAGAAAGGATAATTTAATAGAATACGGTTTTAGATTGCCAACAGCTAGAGATAATAGGCCTCTAAATTTCAAAGAATTCCAGCAGAGACAAGGAGATACCACATATATGTCTGCTACACCATCAGATTGGGAGATCAAAAATAGTAATAACAAAGTTGTAGAGTTGTTAACTAGACCTACAGGACTTTTGGATCCTTTGGTAGAGGTTAGAAAAACAGATGGTCAGATTGATGATGTTATTTCTGAAATAAAGAAGAATGTAGAAAAAAATCAAAGAGTGTTGGTTACAACATTAACAAAAAGAATGGCAGAGGATTTAACTTCTTTTCTTAAAGATATAGATATCAAGGTACAGTATCTGCACTCTGAAATAGATACTATTGAAAGAGTAGATATACTAAGAGATTTAAGATTAGGAGAGTATGATGTTGTGGTAGGTATTAATCTCTTAAGAGAAGGTATAGACCTACCTGAAGTATCTTTAATCATAATACTTGATGCAGATAAAGAGGGCTTCTTGAGATCTAGGGTTAGTTTAATTCAAATAATAGGAAGAGCTGCCAGGCATGTAGAGGGAAGAGTTATTATGTATGCAGACACCATCACAGAAAGTATGAAATTTGCAATAGAAGAAACAGAGAGAAGGAGGAAATATCAAGTTGAGTATAATAGGAAATACAAGATTAAACCTAAAAGTATTAAAAAAGAGATAAGAGGAAGATTAGTTGAAGAGAAAGATAAAGATGAAGCCGATATAGAAATAGAGAAACTTGATATTCAAAAGAAAAAACTTCTAATAAAAGAGTTAAATAAGAAAATGTTACTTGCTGCTGATAATTTGCAGTTTGAAAAAGCAACAGAATTAAGAGATAAGATAAAAGAGATTAAATTAACTCTCTAGCAAACAAAAAATTGCGGGACATGGACTCGAACCATGATTGACGGCTTCAAAGGCCGGTGTCCTACCATTAGACGATCCCGCACTCTTTGAGATTATACAGTATCAACATAGTAAATTAAAATTCGATTCTGTTATATAATCATTTAAGTATGCCCAAAATTTTTAAAAAGAAAAAGATACCAAGCCAGAAAGATAGTAGGATATATATGCCTTATAAAAAAAGTAGTATCCCTGTAAGAAAGAAGAAGAAAGAATTTAATCTTAGAAAAAAAACTGCGTCTGTCACAAGAAGAAAAAAGAAAGTAAATATATTTTCACTTCTTCTTTATATTATTACTCCCCTTCTACTGCTCTCTCTGCTTTATATCTCGATTATTTCGGTTATTCGTATTAGGAGTAGAGAAAGTGATGATATCCTAGACCTTCAGTATGTTATAGGTATAGATGATGTACCCTGCTTTCCAAAATCTGAATTTATATTTACTAACAATATTGATGAAATGTCTGTTGCTAACTTTATTAGCTCAGGTAACTCGGCATATCGAATACCTTTAAACAAAAATATCGCGGATGTGTATGAGTATTACAAAGAAATTCTTTCTGATTATGGCTGGGAGTATGTTCTTTCGGTAGAAACAGCATCAGAGGAGATGAAAAGCGGTGAGTATTGGGTTAAGAATGAAAAAGGGTTACGTATATACTCTAAATTTAATGATATCTGGTATGAATTAATAACGCCTGAGCAAGCAAACGCAGGATTAAGAGATAGAGTAGAGAAAGAAGTAGAAAGAGACCTTCTTCTTGCAAGTGAGGACTCTCAAGACTTACTCCCCGACTTTGAATGGTTATTAGAAGTACCAAAGGAGTATGTAATATCATACAGAGCATCGGAATATGGAAGTCTAAGGGCTGTAGAGTTTAGAAAATTAGGCACTGAAGAAAGAGTCTCTGTTGTTCCTATTCAAAAAACAGGAGAGGTTTTAGATAACTACCTCTCTACATATATTGAGAATCTTAACCAAGAGAATGAAGAGTCTGATTGGACCATCACAAATACAATACTTACCTATACAGACTTCGGGCAGGCTTTAAAAGGTACTATTGCTTCTCGATCTGAAACTCACGAGGTTGCTGTCATACCTAATACATTCAATTCTGTTATGTATGTAATTGAAGCTAATATTTTAGAGGATCCTTTCTTTGATTATATCTTTTCTAATCTCACACCTCAGGACCATCCTTAGTATTAAAGTGATTAAATATTTCTTTTGAAACTTTCTCATTTTTTATAACACTGTCTATCTCCTTTAAAGAAGATGTCTTTATATTTTTAATGCTACCAAACCTCTTCATTAACTCCTTTCTTCTTTTTACCCCTACCCCTGCTATCTTTTCCAGTTCTGATGATACGGACTCCTTTCTTCTTGCTTTTCTGTGATGTAACAATGCAAATCTATGAGCCTCATCTCTTAAATCTATCAGTATCTCTTTACTGTTTATATCAATCCTATCTATTTTGTTGTCTACAACTAACCAAAACTCATCATTTAACTTTCCTCCTTTTCTTTTTAACCTTTTACCCTTAGATATTCCAAGTAATACAATCCCCTCTGGTATAAGGTTCTTAAGGACAGAAAGTTGTGATTTTCCCCCATCGATTAAAACTAAATTTGGCATTTCTTCATACTTGTTCCTATTCCTATTATGAAATCGTCTGCTAAGAGCTTCTTTCAACATTAAAGGATCGTTTGGTTTTGCCTCTCCTTTAATTTTAAATATTCTGTACTGATTTCTATCAATTGCTCCATCTTGTGCGACAACCATAGATACATATGCGTTCTTACCTTGAATGTTTGAAACATCATAACATTCTATTCTTTTTAGTTTTTTTAATCCTATCTCTGTTTTTAAGTTTAAGAAGTTCCTCTTTAATGTTTCTTTTCTTCTATCTAAATACGTTTTCTCGGTGTCCTCATATGAGAAATCTATCTCTTCGCCTAAGTATCTCAAATCAGATATTTTATCTCTTAACTCTGCTGCTTTCTCATATTCTCTTCTTTTTGAATACTCTTTCATCTCTTTCTCAAGTCCTTCTATTTGGCCTCTTTTTCTCCCTTGAAGAAACTTTATTATCTCATTTATATTCTTTCTGTAATCTTTTTTTGATATATGACCCTGATATGGACCTGGACACAATCCTAAATGAAAATAAAGGCACTCTCTGCTACTTTCTTTTTTACATGTACAAAAAGGATACAGTTTCCTAAGGTATGTGAATATTCTTTTTGTTGAAGAACTGTTTGGATACGGACCAAACAGTTTTCCTCTTTTGAGTTCTTTGCTACTGATTTTTCGTACTATTTTAACTGTAGGAAAATCATCTTTTGTAGATATATATATCCAAATATATGATTTGTCATCCTTCTTCTCAGTATTGTAGAGAGGCTTATGTTTTTTAATTAATATTGACTCTAGAACAAGAGACTCTATTTCGTTGTTTGTTTCTACAACCTCTACTTTATTTACTAAAGGAATCATCTGCTTAATCCTTGGTCTGTCGTATAGATCTGTTGAGAAGTAGGATTTTACTCTGTTTTTTAGATTTGTTGCTTTACCAATATAGAGGATTGTATTATCCTTATCTAAAAATTTGTAAATCCCCGGTTTTTCGGGTAAGAACTCTAATTTAAATCTGTCCATGCTTAATTATATCAGTATCAGAATTTCTTTAACCATTTTTTGGTTGTTTCGTCCAAAGCAATCGTCTTTTTAAGTACTACGCTTTTTGTTTTTAATTCTTCTTTTACTATTATCCTTACAGGCATATCGCCGTCAGATTGCTGTATGAAATCTTTTAGGTTTGCTATCTCTTTTTCTGTGTGAAGTGGGGATATTTTAAATGTAATACCATCAAACTTAGAAGAGTGTTTTTTTTCATCAATATATTTAGCTTTTTGAATAATTACGGTTTTTTCTCCGTCTCTTACATTAACTCTTCCTACAATCAACATAGCTTTATTCTCTTCGAGTAAATCTTTTAAGGCATTATATACTTTGGGAAATACAATGGCATCTGTTCTAGCAGTTTTATCTTCTATGGAAAGGAATGCCATTACGTCTCCTTTTTTTGTAGTTATTTTTCTTACTTTTGTTACCATAACTCCAAGTACAACCTGTTCATTGTTTTTCTTTTCCTCTAGTATTTCGTCTAAAGGAACGACACCTTTTGTTTCAAAGAAATCAGTAAGATTATCAAGAGGATGGCTAGAGAAATAGAGACCTAGAAGTTCTTTCTCCCATTTCAACATATCATTTAAATCTGTCTTTATGTCTGTTGGTAGAACAGTTTTAAATATTTCTGCATTTTTCCTTTTTCCATTACTATCAAGAGAGAATATATCTATTTGCCCTATTTCTTCTGATTTTCTACTTGCTCGTTCTTTTTCATAGATATCTGGCAAGACATGAAGTAATGCTGCCCTATCTCCGAGAGAATCCATTGCTCCCGCCATAATTAAAAATTCCATTGCCTTTCTGTTTACATCGTTAATATTTCTGTAAACAAAGTCATTTAGATGTTGATATTTACCTTTTTTCTGTCTTTCTTTAACTATGGATTTGATTAGTTCTGCCCCTACATTTTTGATACCACCTAAACCAAATCTAATACTCTTTTCATCTCTTACACTAAAGTAGTAATCACTGTCGTTAATATCTGGAGGTAGTACATTGATACCTAATCGCTCACTCTCTTTTAAATCAAGTATTACTCTATCAAATTTTTCTAAATCCCCCTCAAGAAGTGCAGCCATATATTCTAAAGGATAGTTTGCTTTTAGATATGCAGTCCTATACGCAATGGTAGCATATGATGCACTATGTGCTTTGTTAAATCCGTAGTTTGCAAACTGTACTAGACGGTTCCAAATAGTTTCTACATCCTTCTTGTTGTATCCGTTTTTTACACCTCCTTCTATAAATCTGGATCTTTCAGACTCCATAACATCTAATTTCTTTTTTCCCATTGCTCTTCTTAGAATATCGGCATCGGCAAGAGAGTAACCTCCAATAATTTCTGCTATTTTCATTACCTGTTCTTGATATGTAATAACTCCATTTGTAACTGAAAGTATCGGTTCTAAATCTTTTATTATATAGTCAGGTTCCTGTTTTCCTTTTTTAACTGCTGCATATTCAGAAATAAATTGCATTGGACCAGGCCTGTATGCAGAAAGAATGTAACAAAGGTCTTCTAGGTCTTCAGGTTCAAGCATTTTGATTGTTCTTTTCATTCCTTCACTTTCAAGTTGAAAAATGCCTACTGTATTTCCTGATTTTATCAAGTCGTATGTTTTTTTATCTTTAGTATCTATTGTTCTTAAATCTATTTTCACACCTTTACTATTTTCTATTTTTTTCAATGCAGAACCTATTATATTAAGATTTCTTAATCCCAAAAAATCAAACTTCATTAAACCAATTCCTTCGATATCAAACATCTCATACTGTGTCATTCCAATCCCTTCTCCGTGTGCATCTCTTTGAATAGGACAGTATTCAACAACAGGTTGGGGTGTTATTATAATACCGCAAGCATGGGTGGATACTCCTCTGCATAGTCCAGCTACTTTTTTCACAATTTCTGCTAATCGTCTTGTTTTTTCTGAAGAGTGTATTATTTGTGCAAACTCAGGATTGTGTTCTAACATGTGATCAATGCTTTTAGTTTTCCCAAAAACTATTTTCACCATTTTGGATAGTTCATCTGCTATCTGAAGGTCTATATTTATAACTCTTGCAACATCTCTAATTGCCTGTCTTGTTTGTAACTTACTAAAAGTACATATCTGTTTAACACTCTCTAAACCGTACTTATCTGTTGTGTACTGTATCACCTCATCTCTTCTCTTATCTGCTATATCTAAATCAAAGTCAGGAGGACTTGGTCTTCCAGGATTTAAGAACCTTTCAAAATATAGTTCCCATTCCATGGGCTCAATATCGGTAATATCAATGGCATATGCTACTACAGAGCCACATCCTGAGCCCCTTATTCCTACTACAATGTCATTATCTCTACAGAACATGACAAAGTCCCTTACTACAAGGAAATAGTCATCATATCCCTTCTCATGTATTATACTTAATTCATACTCAACTCTCTCTTTGAGTTCTTTTGTCAACTTGCTGTATTTTTCTTTAACACCTTTCTCTGTTAATTCCCTTAGATATTGTCGTGATGTTTTTCCTTTCGGTAAGTCAGGATAAGGGATTTGAACCATATCAAACGTAATGTCGTAATCTTCAACCATATCAGCTATTTTTTCTGTATTCTCAACAGCCTGAGGAATATCTTTGAAAAGTTCTTTCATTTCCTCGGGAGTTTTAACGTAGAATTCATTAGTAGGCATTCTTCTTCGCTCTGGATCTTCAATGGTATAACCATCACTAATGCACCAGAGTATCTCCTGAATCTCAGCATCCTCTTTGTCTAGATAGTGTGCATCACAAGTAGCAACTAATGGGAGATTTAACTCTTCTGCTAATTTTAATAATCCCTCATTCACTATCTCTTGTTCTTCCATACCGTTTCGTTGAATCTCAACAAAGAAATTATCTTTGAACATATCCATATATATTTGAGCGTTCTTTTTTGCTTCTTTGTAATTCTTCTTTAAAATGGGCTTGCTAAGGGGACCACTTAGACAGGCGGAAAGAGCTATTAAACCATCTGTATGCTTAGAAAGTGTTTTCAAATCTACACGTGGTTTGTAGTAAAAACCTTCCATATGGGCTAGAGATACTATTTTTACAAGGTTTTTGTAACCTTCAAAATTCTTTGCAATTAAAACAAGATGAAAATAGTCATTATCTATTCCAAATTCTTTTTCTTCCATACTTCTAGGGGCAATATACATTTCACACCCTATTATTGGTTTTAACCCTGCAGATCTCATTGCCTGTTGAAATTTAAATGCACCATACATATTTCCATGATCTGTTATTGCACAACTGTTCATACCAGACGATTGAAGTTTTGTTACAAGATCATTTATTCTAATAGTTGCATCAAGCAATGAGTATTCTGTATGTAGATGTAAATGTGTAAACATGACAAATTTTACCCCAATTTGATATACTAGACATTATGCCAGAACATACTGCTCAGATGTCAAATATTATCTCAAATCTTTTAAAAATATTCGGTGGTCTTCTGTTAATACTACTTTATACCATATTCCTATCACCTCATGTAGAGTCACTATTTGTTGATAGCTTTTCTACTGTAGCACAAGGGTACTCAACACAGGAGTTAAATAAATTATCTCCAATATTTGATATTCATGTATATGCAGGGGAATATAATTTGGCTTCTTCTTTTGACCATTCTACTTTAAAAGGAAGAACTAGGTTTCTAACCCTTGATTCAAGGATATTAGCTATGAACAAGTTTCTTACAGATTATCAGTCTCCAATGGCTAATTATGCTGATGTATTTGTCTCAGAGGCGGATAGGCATGGACTAGATTGGAGATTAATAGCCTCAATATCAGGTGTTGAGTCTGCTTTTGGTAATCTAATTCCAAGAGGAACCCACAATGGTTGGGGATGGAGAGGAAGAAATAGGAACCCTGCTGGATGGAGTATTTTTGAATCATGGGAAGAAGCTATATCTCATATAACTGAGAGAATGGCATTAGGGTATGGAACAGATTTAACTCCGTATGATATTGAAAGCACATACTGTCCTCCTTGTGGTGAAACAGGACTTCATTTATGGGCAAATGGTGTAACTCGTTTCATGAATGAGTTAGAATATTATGCAGATAATCTAGATAATCTTTAGGAACAATGAAACTAATACTTAGACTGTTATACATTTTAATAATCTTTATAGAGGGTCTTCTAATAACAAGGGTAATACTATTACTGGTTAATGCAAATCTGGAAAATACTTTCGTTAACTGGATTAATAATATTAGTTCTTTCTTTATAGCCCCCTTTGAAGGTGTTGTATCAACTCAGCTAACCATTAATAATCTTGAATCTCCTGTAAATGCGTTAGTAGCTCTCTTTTTCTACATAATAGCAGGTTTCATTGTGTCTGAATTATTAGCCTCTTTCTCGAAAAATTAAGAAAAATTTGATATAATGGGTTCTTATGGCAAAAATAGACCTCAAGAATAGTGCTGGATTTCCAATGATTTTTAATAATGATGACTTGGGAGTGAAAGATTTTTCTTTCAAAGAGATTGTAGATGTACTCATAGATGATATTAGACCACAACTTCTGAATAAGGAGTTGACATGTCCAGATATTTTTTACAGGAAATACAAAAACTTAGATAACAACGATATATGCAAATCAAAAAATATCAAAGTAAACTTCTACACTTTAAAACCTAATCTAGCAGGTATAGAGTATGTTAAAACAAGGGCTACCAGATGTAGTAAATACCCAAGATTAATAGAAACTGTACATGGAGGAGCCACTGTTATTTTACAAGATTATAGTGGACCTAATAAAAACAGGATTATTGTATCTTCTACAAAAAAGAAACAAAAGATTATTATTCCTGCAGGATATGCCTTAGTTATTGTTAACGCAAGGCAAAATTCAAACTTAGTCTTTTCGGAGTATATGTATATTAATGCAAAACCCAAAGTTGTGCTTGATGATAAGAACGGTTTAGCTTATTATGTTATTAGAAAGAATGCTAAACAAGAAGTAGTAAGAAATCCTAATTACAAGATTGTTAATGAACCTGAAAAAGTTGATTGGAATAATATAATACAAGAGTATGGGATAACACCTAAAACTCCTATTATTAAGCAAATATTAAGAAAACATGAAAGATTTGACTGGCTATTTAAAGAAAATTCTGTGTCTATTTAATATCTTTTTTCTTTTTTTACTATTTCCTCTTCAAGTTTTTGCAAGTAATGATTTTATTATCAATTCTAATTTTAACCATACCCTTACTTCAAACTCTGTAAAAACAGAAGTTATACTCCAAATTAATAGTGTGGGACCAAGAGTAATAACCTATTACACTGCTACTATACCACTAGCTAGTCTTAAGACGACCTGTAAGAATTTTAAAACAGGAGAATCTCTAGAATGCTCGTATTACCATAGAGGATCTGTAACAGATGTATTAATTGATCTTAAGAACTCACTGATTAGACCTGATAATCCACTAGAGGTAGCAATAGAGTATACAACCCCTATAAATGAAGCTAATTCGTACACTGTATCTTCTGATGTCCTAGACACAAAAACCATAGGGGTAACCGTAATTTATCCTGAAAAAATGGGTGAGCCGTTTTGGTCCTCAGAACCTATACAAAATATTCGATTAAAAGGTAATGATTGGATGCAAATATTTTTTAGTAATCCAGCACATCCAAATATTTCATTTCTTTTTGGAGAGAAAATACTTTACAGATTTGATATAAACAAAGTTTTTACAAACCCTTCTACCGATAAAAATCAAACTTTTGAACTACATGTCCCATCAGATACACATACCCAGATTATAGTATGGGATGAGATATCACCATTGCCTGATATAGCTATAAAAGATCAAGATGGGAACTATATATTTAAATATGTCCTTTCTCCAGATCAAAGCATTGACTGTAATATTTCTGGATATATACAGAAATTTAAGATGGATAAGAGCGAAGAATCCACTAAGTCTTTCTTGACTCAAAAATCTGGTTACTGGACAATCAGTAATAGTACTGAGTTTACAAGAGTAAACACATATCTTAAAAGAAAAGGCTTAGAGGTAGATAGTACTTTTGATAATATAGATAGACTAGAAAACCCTCAAAAAGAGCTCTTTTATAAATATCTCTATTTATACGTTGTTGATAGACTGGACTTCTCAGAAGATATTATACTAGGAATAAGTAATGAAACTAGGTTGGGTGCAAATACCTTAACAGAAAAGCCTAACAGTGCAAGTAGTATAGATTATGCCGATTTTTTAATTGCACTCCTGCGATATTACAATGTCCCTTCTAGATTAGTTGTAGGATATGTCTCTAATATCACCGGCTATACTTCTGATGGGTTTTACCATCACTGGATAGAGTATTATGATCAAACTCAGAATCGCTGGGTAACTGCTGATCCTTTCCTAGAAGAATATTTTGGGAAAAGTCTATTTGGTAATGCTTTTTATGATCATATTGTAATAATTAAACGTGGGAAATCCGCAGTGGCTCCAAAGCTTTCATTCTTTACTGAAACAGATTTCATTGTGAAGTCAGAAACGGATGAAGATGTAAAGATTAATTTTGATTTTAGTGCAGATCTAACTTTTGAAAAATTCATATCAACACAGAAACATGCACGAGGGTATATCTATCTCGCAAATACAGGAAATATCGCAATTAATAACCACAACATATTAAAATCGAATATAGACGACATTAACAGCTACATTGACCCTCTTAATAATCTCCATTCAAGAATCATATTGCCAAAACAGAACTCAAATATCCAATTTAATCTTCCTACAGAAAAGGTGAAAGAAGATAATATTACTGTAGATATTGCTTTGTTAAATAGCAATATATTCGAAAAAACAATTAGTTTAGAAACATCTATTGAAAAAAATTCACCTCCCTTTATCGTAATATTAAGTAAAGTACTCTCAGTATTGCTTTTCTCTGCATTACTTCTTTTGATATACTTAGGTATAAGATTTGTTAAAAAGAAAAAGAATGGATAACTCTTTAATGCTATCAATTATAATTCTTGCTCTAATTGCTATCCTTTTTTTGATGGTGTCCGTCAACAAGAGAAAAATCTCTGTAAACAGGAAAAAGAAAATCATAGAAGACCTTGCTCAGTTAAAAGCAGGTTCTGATAGTACAGAATTAGCAGTTAGAAGAGATACTGTTATTAAATTAGACAATCTATTAGCTAAGGCTTTACAGCTTTACTTTAAAAATACATCTTCTTGTGGCGATAATTTAAAAATTGCAAATAAACTATTTAGGAAAAACAAATATAATGAGATATGGCAAGTACACAAATTAAGGAACAAAATAGTTCATGACAATTATGAGATTTCTTCTTTTGAAACTCAGAATGCTTTTGAGGTATATAAATTTGCTATAATGAAAATACTCCAATGAAAAAAGCTTTTCTTTTTATACAAATTTTCTTCTTACTTCTTTTGGCCTTTTCTACCCTATCATCCCCTACCTACTCATCAAATCCTTTGGTGGTTGAGTGTCAGGTGCAGGGTAAGGTCTTGGAAGTGGATAAAGAGATATTACTGGTTCAAATTCATGACTTTGACATCCTATATGATAAGGATGAGTGTCCTGTTGAAAAAGGAGATATATTTGAAATTAATTACACTTTACTTAAAGAAGAGTCTTTGGATATAGAGGATGGAGATAGTTTTACAGCTGAAGTTGACAGATTTTGGGCTACTCTTGAATCTACTAAAAGGTCTGTTTACTTAAATTGGTACAACTTAAAAGATTCTGAAGAAAATGTAATACCTTTAATAAATCCACAGAGTGATGCCATACCTGTTGGCACAGAGGATCTTGAGGCATATGAGGAAGGAACAACTGTAATAGATGAGCATACCAAAGAGGTATCTAATAGGTATTTTGATTTGAAATTAGAAAGAAAGCCACAATCAGCCTTTGGCAAACATATCCCTTATATTCTAACTATTACTCCTCATATTGATTCAAAAAGAACCCAGATCCTGTGGAATATTCCCTCAGGGTTAAAAGTAAAATCTAAACATAAAGAATTTGTAAGCCTTGCCAAAGGAGAAACATACATCCTAAAAGCCAACATTATCCCTACAAAAGAGGGTGTCTTCGATTTCTCTGTATCCGCACTAGCGTGGGAACATGACACAAATTATACTAATGCTGTCAGTGATAAAATAGAGTTTGATCACGGATTAGTATTACAACCAGTAAGCCAGCAATACCAATTAATGAATATTCTAAAATATCTTCTGTTATTCCTGGGCTTTGGGGGCTTATGTTTTGCTGTAGTCAAACTCTCTATAAAACTCTCGCCCAAGCTTAAATCATGGTTAACTCCTCCTCCTATGTAATGTCTATTTTTTCAAGAAGTAAGAGATATCTTTTTTTAACTCTTTTGCTATTTTCAAGAGATTGCTAACAGGTGGGTACACTGTCCCCTTCTCATACATACTAATCGATTTATCTGATAGACCTACTCTCATTCCCAGCTGCATTTGAGAAAATCCAGCATCCTTCCTTGCGTCTTTTAGCCTTTTTGCAAATAGTTTAGTATTCACTTTCTATCTCCAAATATAAGATAATGTAGTCTATCGAAAAAAGAATCATTTCTTCGGCTAACAGGATTGTTACTCTTATCATTAAAAACCCTAAACTGCTTGTCCTTTTCCTCTATAATGCTTCTGTCCTTTAGAAAAGGGCTCTCATTTTCCCTTCTCAGTTCCTCAATAGCCTCTTTTTTCTCTTGTAAAAGTCTCTCTAATTCTTTAAATTCATCTTCCTTGTCTTCAAGCAACGATTTAAACTTAAGTATTGATGACTTTGATTTTTTGTTTTCTTCTTTTAATTCGGGGAATTTCTTTGATTTCTCAAGAATATTTTTATGTTCCTCTCCGGAAAGAAGCTTCTCCACTATTTCATCTTTCTTTAGAGGGCTGTACTTGTAATATGCTGCTTCCCTTGAAGAAGGCTCTCTTCCTAGTACGAGTTCAAAAAGCTTCTTAATCTCTGGGCTTTTATCTGTTTTAGAAGTCAGGGCGGCAAAAGAGGTTGAGGATGCACCTCCTTTTGAGAAGTCGTCAGTATCATCTCCTTTATCCCACATAGGGACATCGACATTTTTCATACACCTGATTATATTACAATTTGTGGACAATTAGTAGTTTGTACTGTAAATATTGGAGCAGGAGACGGGACTCGAACCCGCAACCCTCTGTTTGGAAAACAGATATTCTAACCAATTGAACTACTCCTGCATTAATATTTAAAGTGCTACTTCTCTTTCTCTTCTTCTGATAGTTCTTCTTTCTGATCCTTTTCTACCTCTTCCTCCATTATCTGTTCTTCTACGGCCTCCTCTTCTGCTATCTCCTCTTTTATTTCTTCATCGGTAGGCATTACTTCTTTCTCTCCTTCTCCTTCTACTGGGACTACTACCTCATCTGTTAAGTATATACTTCTCGTATCGCCAGCCTTAAGTGCTCTCTTTCCAACCCTGTCTCTAAGATAGTATATTTTGGACCTTCTAACAGTACCTCTTTTTATCACTTCTATCTTATCTAAGACTGGAGAGTGCAGAGGAACTATCTTTTCTACACCAACACCGTAAGATATTTTTCTCACCACCATGTTCCTATTTAGTCCCGTACCCTTAATTGCAATTATTACACCTTCAAATATCTGGATCCTTTCTCTATTGATTTCTTTAATCTTTAGGTGAAGTTTTACGGTATCTCCTACCTTCACATCTGGTCTTTTCTTGTAAAAACCCTCTTCTATTTTCCTAATAATTGTATTGTCCATAATGCTTTATTAAAATATTTTACTGGATCGCAGTTGCAATTATAGAATAAATTTCAAAAATATGCCACAATGTATATTGAAACTGTCTATGAGTATTAAACAAAAAGTATTATTAATGATATTAGATGGCTTAGGAGCAGCTCCTAAACATGAGGGTAATGCTGTTGTACTGGCCAATCCTAAGAATCTTTCAACCTACTGGACTGCATATCCGCACACCTATTTACTCGCATCGGGAGAATCAGTTGGTTTACCAAAAAATGTAAAAGGGAATAGTGAGGTAGGACATCTTAATCTGGGAGCAGGAAGTACTGTCTTTCAAAATCTTCCTAGAATTAACAATGCAATTGAGAGAGGATTAATCTATCAGAATAATACATTAAAGAATATTTTCTTACACGCTCTGAAATATAATAGTGATATACACCTGATTGGATTGTTAAGTGATGGTAGTGTTCATTCTCATATTGACCATTTTAAGTTTCTAGTAGACTATTTTGCAAAAGCCAATTTCCAAAATAATCTCTTCATACACGCAGTTACAGATGGGAGAGATACGGCACCTAATGTCTCCTTGAATTGCTTAAACAGTATGGAAAAGCACTGTCTTGAGAGGGGTATTGGGAAAATTGTCTCAGTAGTAGGTAGATACTTCGCTATGGACAGGAATCAGAAATGGGATAGGACACAGAGAGCATATTATCTTTTTGAAAAAGGTGCTGGAGAGAAATTCCCTACCTATCAAACAGCTATTGAGCAGCAGTATTTGAGAGGGATTACAGATGAATTTATTGAGCCAAGTGTCATATGCGAAGATTGTCATATCAAAGAGAATGATGCTGTTATTATCGTAAATTACAGACCTGATAGAGCTATACAGATTACAGAGGCACTAGTGTCACAAAACTTTAATGGGTTTTCAAGAGAGCCTATTAAAAACATCTTTGTTGCAAGTATGACAGAGTACAGAAAGAATCTCCCTCCTAATGTTATATTCCCAAAGCAGTATATTAATCTTCCTTTAGGTAAGGTTCTTTCCTCACATAATCTAAGACAGTTAAGGATAGCTGAAAGTGAAAAATTCCCTCATGTTACTTACTTCTTTAATGGAGGTATTGCTAATCCTTTTGTAAAGGAAGATAGAGTAATGATTCCATCTCCATCAGTAGCAACCTATGATTTAAAGCCAGAGATGAGTGCTTTGGAGATGACAAATCATTTGCTTGCTAAAATTAACTCAAATGTCTACGACTTTATCCTAGTTAACTTTGCCAATCCTGATATGGTTGGTCATACTGGTGATTTGAATGCTGGTATTAAGGCTGTACAGGTTGTAGATTACTGTGTCCACGAATTGACCCGACTCTTTCTAAGTAAAGGTGGTGCTGTTATTATCACCTCAGATCATGGGAATGCTGAGGAAATGATTAATATTGAAACGGGAGGTATAGATACAGAACATTCTATTAATCCCGTCCCTATAATAATAGCTGGGATTGAAAAAACTTCTGCTATGAACCTACCCTACGGTTCATTAAAAGATGTCGCACCAACAGTATTGGACATTATGGGTATTTCACAACCTGGAGAAATGACAGGCCAGTCACTCCTTAGAAGTTTCTAATTCTTTTGCCTTCTTCTCTTTAATAACATTATTCATACCTCTTAGTATGTATAGTAGGAGTACTATTGCAATCAGAATAATTATTACTCTCTCATACTCCTCTATATATCCAATAACAATACCCCAATTCTCACCTAAGAAATAGCCTGGTAAACACATTATTGCTGAAAACAGAGTTGTTCCTGCAAGTGTATAAACAGTAAATTTCCCAAATTTCATCCTAGCGACACCTGCTGGGAAAGATATTACAGATCTAATAATAGGTAGAACTCTACCGAAGAATATAATTCCATGACCATACTTATCAAAAACTTTATACGCCTTATCTAGATCATCATTTGATAGAAATAGGTACTTACCATACTTTTTAAGAAAATTCATAATGAATTCCTCTCCCCAAAGGCCAATTAGATAGAAAGGTAGAGTACCTAAATAGGTTACAAAGCTAGCAATTAGGATAACTACTACTATATTTAATGTTCCTTGCGATGCAACAAACCCAGAAAAAGGGAAGATTATTTGGCTAGGAATAGGTGGAATAAAAGTTTCTAAAAATACTGCCAGTGCTACACCAAAATAGCCCAATGAATCAATAGAGTGAACCAACCACTCGACAAGAGAAGCAATCATTATTAATACTCTAAAATAAAATACTCGAAAACTATACCACCTTACATTGATTTTGCCAAATGTGTAACAACGCTCTGCCCTATTTGCACACCATTATTTTGACAAAAGCCTGCATTAACTTCTAAAACATACTTATACATTTGAGAGGGTAATATTTGAGGACAGTAATATTCAGAACACGGTTCATTATTTTCAAAAATATCTATAATAAATCTATCTTCATCTAGAAAAAGTATGTCCAACTCTATTAACATATCCTTCATCCAAAAAGGTCTGTTTGTTTTCTCTTCAAAGATGAAAAGCATACCATCATAATCACCTAAATACTTCCTGTTAGATAAACCTGCAGATCTTTTAATATCACTATCGGCAATCTCTACATTTATCCTAATTAACTCATCTTCAGAAATATATATTTCTACGTAACTCTCTTCTACAATGATATCTTTTTCTTCCTTCTGTTCATCTGATTTTTCCTTTAGGATCTTTTCTTTTTGCTCCTTTGGAAGTGAGAGAGAAATATCAAATATATTAAACCTATCCTGCACATATATAAACACACCGGCCAGAAAAACTATATAAAGGAGTAGTTTAAGTTGATTGTTCATACTCAAATATATCATATAGCTTCTGCCCTTACTTTACAACTGTATGGAATTAATATATACTCTCTCGTTGTAATATCTATTCTCTCCTAAAAATTATGCAAACGTTTAAAAAGTACTTAAATCCTTTGTACAGGGATGTAGATAGACTTGCACATTTTGATGATTTAAAAGACCTTACTGATTTAGAGAAAGAAGAGTATCCCAATCTTAAGAAGGTTGCTGAGATTAAAGCTAATGAAATAAATTTGCTGCTTCCAAGGTTAGACAAACTAGAAGAAGAGTTAGAACATCAAGTACAGTTGATACAAACAGAGAGTGATTTAGATGAAAGAGCAGGTGCAAAACAGGTATATAATCAACTGCTTCAGAAAATAGGAGAATTAGTAGAGAGAATAAATAGAGAGCTAATATCACTTGATTCTCCATATTTTGGCAAAATAGTGTTTAAGCCTTACGAATCTAGACTAAAGAAGGATATAGTTCTTTATGTCGGGAAATTTGCATTAACAGATAAAGAAACTCATACTCCACTAATTACAGATTGGAGATCTCCTGTAGCAAATATATATTATGAAAATTCTGGGCCCTGTAAAGACATCTCTTTTACAGCTCCTGTTGGAGAGCGAAGGGGTGATTTAATACAGAAAAGACAATTTCAAATATCTAGGGCAAGAATCAAAGGGATATATGATGCAAAATCTGGAAATGTTGCTGCAGATGAATTCTTACTATCTCAACTTAATGAAAGACTTGGTAAAAAATTACAAGATATTGTTTCTACTATTCAATTACAACAGAATCAAATAATTAGAGATAGATTGAGAAAGCCCATTCTTATACAGGGTGTTGCTGGAAGTGGTAAAACTACTATCCTTTTACATAGGTTAGCCTATCTCTTTTATACATATAAAAGCGAGATTAATCCAAACAATGTTTTAGTTGTTGCTCCAAATCAGATGTTTATAGATTATGTCTCTGATGTCCTCCCTGATCTAGGTGTAGAGCATGTAGATACTGAGACCTACCTCTTTTGGGGGAAACAGGTGTTAGGGTGGGATGATTTTTACACTATTTCTAGAGAGGAGGAAGATTTACACTTTAAAGAGTACAAAGGTTCACTGGCATTCATAGGTGTGCTAGAAAGATATTTTGAAATATTTGAGAAAGATCTTTTAGAAAATATTCCCTACTCTAGAAAAGACATTATTTCAAAGAGATACTATGAACTAAAGAAGGAGTTTCCTGATATTGAGATGAGAGAAAGGCTGGAGTTGGCAACTGATTATGCATTTGTTCAGAAACAGTACCAACAGGGTAATACTGGCTTCTATGATAGTACAAATGATATGGATATGGACTTAAAGAGAAATATATACAGCTATTTAAAAAGAAGTTGTAATACATATACTCTATACAAAAATCTCTTTAAAACAGACTTGGTTGATAAAGATATATCAGCGTATACATTAAAAGGTCTCACTCACAAAGGGAAATTTCATAATTACAGAATAGAGGATCTAGCTCCTATGGTTTATCTACATTTTAAAATAGAGGGAACCAAACTTTATAGAAAAGACTATGTGATGATAGATGAAGCTCAAGATATTAGCTTTGTACAGCTAGCTACTCTGTTAAAGATTGCAAAGAATGGGAATATTACAATAGCTGGTGATTTAGCACAATCAATAGTTCCTCCCTTCTATATTAAAGATTGGAAACATGTATTTAAGTTGATTGAGAATATTACAGAGAAAGAGACAACCTATCATCAACTTCATAGATGTTACAGAACTACAATCGAGATAGTAGATTTTGCAAACACTGTTTTTAAAAACAGATTTCCCAAATCATACAAATTGCCTGAAGGTGTATTGAGGCATGGAGATGATGTTAAGATTTTAGAATATGATACTGATATTTCTAACCTTGATGATAATACTTTAAAGGGTTTGATTTATTTAATAAAAGAGCAGTTTGAGAAAGGTGCTGTTACCTGTGCACTACTTTGTAGAAACAGGACACATGCTAGTAAGCTTTATTCAATATTTAAAGAGTATGAGGATATTATTGATAGAAGAGTTATCAGCTTTAAAGAGAATGATTACAATAGTGGCCTGCTTATTCTTCCTATTGAGAGTGCAAAAGGTTTAGAATTTGATTCTGTTATATTTGCAGATTTAAATAGTGATTACTATACAGATGATGAATTAGATATTAAGTTGCTTTATGTTGGTATTACTAGAGCTTTACACAGATTATTTATAGTAACAAGGAAGGATGATATCGTAACAGAGATGTTACTTAAAGGTTGACTTCTACCTCATTTGGTTATATAGTTTCATTACATATACTAATGGGGACTGCTAGCCCCAGAGAGTAGTTCTCATTAAAATAAATTATTAAATATTTTTTAATGAGAAAATTTCTCAAAAGGTCGTTTTTTAAGAAGGTTTTTATATTTTTATTTATCTCTCTTTACATTCTCTTTCCTCCTATATACACAATTGGTACCGCTTTAGAAAATAGCGTGTTGGGTGATGTAAGAGTCGATGAAGATATCCTAGATGAGGGTATTTCTGATCCTGAATGGATTGCTAAACCTCTTTACACATATGAGGATAGTGTATATACAGTTGATGTTGTTGAGAAGAGGCAATATACATATCCTGATAATCAAGATGTAAGGGTTATGTTTACCTCAATCTCTGAGGAAGGTGACTTAACTATTGAGAAAATAACTCTCTCTGAAGATGAAAAGATTGAATTAAATACTGTTGATGATTATGCCTGGGAAATTACTTCTAGTATGAGTAATGGCTCTTTTGAATATAATCTTACATTGCCTAATACTTCGGGTAGTACAGATATTGAGCTTAAATACACAGAAGATGGGGAGGTATATGAGAGTATTGATGATGTAGTAGTTAATGAAGGGGTAATATATGTAGAGAAGTTGGATCACTTCACAACCTTTGTTGTCGTTAGTCAACAACCTTCAGAGACAAGAGATGCAGGGAGAAAGTGCTCTATATGGATAAAGGAATTAGGAGAATCAAAATGTTTTGATTTTATTCAAGATGCCATTGGTAAGGCAAGAGAGAAAAATACCATCTATGTACGTAAAGGAGAATATAAAGAGAATATTGAAATAGATAAAAGTATAACGTTGGCAGGATTTACAAAAAACCTAGCAGAAGGACCAATCCTAGAACCAGTAGATAAGTCTCAACCTATTATTAAAATAACTGCAACTAATGTTACTCTTGAAAATTTCATCTTACAAAAGGCTGGAGATCTAGGAGCAGTGCATATCTATAATACTTTTTCAACAACAATTAGAAATAACCGTTTTCTAAACAACCGCAGAGAGGTATGGGTAGATGGAAGTCAAAAGATTTATATAACAGATAATGTTTTCAAACAAAATCCTCCACAGTCTGTTGAAACATTTGGTTTGTCTGTTGGGAATTCTAGAGGAAATAAAAGGGAGAATAGCCATAATACTATTGAGAAAAACATATTTTCTAACCTTAAACTTGCAGGTGGCTCTCCGATAAGTCTAACAGGGACACATAATAATACTGTAGCAGGGAATACTATTGAATCCAACATAACTAACTGGGGAGGTATTAGACTCACAAATTCAAATAACAACAGGATTGAAGCAAATACTATAACCAACAATAATTTAATCCAATTCGGAACAGGTAATGTCTATGGGATCGGAATTGGTCTTGTAAATTCTACTGATAACTATGTCCTTGGAAACAGAATAGCAGAACATAATAGCGGGATTCACTTATCTACTAAAAGTATCATGAACACCATAGAGAAGAATCGTATACGATCTAATTGGCATGGTGTTGTTTTTCAAGGAAATGATTCTACGCAAAATACTGTTACAAGAAATCAAATAGAAAACAACCGGATATATACTGGAGTAGGATCTGAAGGTGAGAATGAGAAGGAAGCGTCAGGTATTTATTTCTTTCAGTGTACTTCTAATGAAAAAACAGCAATATATTACAACAACTTTGAAGGAACTAAAGGCTTAGCGATAAGATATAATGGTGAAAATGAGCTTAATGCAAGTGAAAATTGGTGGGGTCATATAACAGGGCCATCGGGAGCTGCTAATGGACTAGGAGATGCAGTAAGTTCTAAAGTCCTTTTCAAAGAATGGTTATGTGAACCGTACAAGACAGATGAAACTATTTCGACAAGTCAAAATGGTGTATGTAAATTAAAGCCTCCTATACAAGTTGGATATAAGGCCCAAGGTAGTGACGTATTGCTATCATGTAATGGGATATATACAAATATAAATGGAGTCTCTATCCGTTGGTCTGACGATAATTATTTTGGTCAAGATAACTTTAAATATTTAAGACAATATAAAGTTGGTAATGGATCATGGAGAGGAAATGAAATATATACAGATTTATACACGAACTACAGAACCTTTGGAGGAGTGTCTGGAGTCGACAATATATATGGTTCAAGAGTAATGGTGTTTTATGATACTAATAATAATAATCAATATGATGAAGGAGAGCCTGTTTCAGATTGGAGTAATGAATGTAGTATTACATTTGATAATATGCCTCCAGCGGTTAAAATAACATCTCCTAAACAAGGCGATCTTCTCAAAGGCATAACAGAGATTAAGGGCCGTGTTTTTGATAGAAATCTTAGTCATTATAATATAGCAATATACCCAGAAAATGTTGATGTGGAAGACTTCTCAAAGAGAATTGAACAAAACACAAAATATACTTCAGAATTTGACGAGAAGATCCTTTATATGTGGGACACTAGTAATGAGAATATCCCTGATGGAGAGTATCAAATAAGGTTAGCTGCCAGAGATCTCGCAGGGAATAGGGATCTTAACGGCGATTCTAAACATGTGATTACTGTCTATGTCGACAATACCCCTCCCTCCTCTACTATAACCTCTCCTAATGATGGATTTATTACAAATCAAAAAATAAAGATAGAAGGGAACACGGAAGATAATTATTCTGTTAAGAATGTTACTCTTTCACATACCAATTACAACTCTGATACAAATCAGTGTGATGATGATTGGGAAATATTAACTCTCTTTGAAAATACAGAATCAGACTTACCATTTAGTTGGGCATACGACGAATGGAGTCTATCAACAGGAAATTACTGTATAAAAGCACAAGGAGAAGATAAGGTGGGAAACTTAGAACAAACATCTATACTTAGAAATATCATATATGATACAGAAGATCCTACTATATCCCTACTAAACTTAATAAACGGTGTATTAGAAAAAATAGAGACTGATTGTGGACTATCAGGATTAGATACCATACAGGTAAGGATAGGAGATGGTAAATGGAAAGAATATATTGAAGGCATGAATCTAAATAATTTAGTAAATAGAGAACCCGGTACATATACTGTACATATAGAGGTTAAAGATAGAGCCGGGAATATAAAAGAAAGAAAAGCAACATTCTCTATCCCTGCCCCTGCACCAATCACTCTTGAAGAGGTACTGGGAGCTATAGCAGGACCATTATCTCCTCAACCTGCCCATGCTGCTGTCCTAGGCACTACTAATAGGATATATGCACAGGACAGTAATGCTCAAGAAGTAGAAGAAGATATAGAAGAAGAAATAGAAGAATACAAAGAGATTGAAGAATTTGAAAAAGATGATGTCCAAAGAAAAATAGAACCTACTGCTTTAGAAGAAGAAAGTAATGAGGAAGAAGAAAGTAATGGTATAAAATGGTGGATATATCTATTAATATTACTACCACTTCTATTTATATTCTTCTTACTTTGGAAAAGAAGAAAAGACGAAGAGGAAGATAATAGAGCCTAACCTTTCTCACACTGAGAACTTCTATTCACTATGGGCTGTGCCCTGTGGTATAATTTATTGTTCTTTAAAACTCCAAATAGAAAGGAGCACAATGGTCTATGGTCTATAAAATTGTCAATTTGATTTTTCTAGCTTTAGGTTTTTTTTCTACCCTAAATTTATCTATACAAATTGCCCAGTACCCTTTAAACCGAGGTGTAATTCTGATAGTATTTCTTTTTCTAGCAATAACTTCTTTAATTTTTCTAGCGATATTACTTCATCAAGCTAACAAACTAGAGAAAGATTTTAAAGAAAAAGAAAAAGAGACGACGAGAACACTAGAGGAACTATCTCTCCTACAGAGAGATGTTGAAGAACTAAGAAATAGAATAAGACATATTGAAAGATGATAAGGAGTAATAAAGAACAAAAGTTAGAGAAGAAGATGCTACTATGCATTAACAAACCATTTCTTCTTCTCTAACTAACCTCCCTTTTGCATACCTGCTATTTATTGGTTAAAATAAACAATGCTTAAACAGAAAATTGCCCGTATAATATCAGAACTATTCAATGGATTCCTTACAATGATACTAACTCCCGTCATAGGGATATGTATATCTACTTTAGATACTTTCTCAAAATTAATAATATCTCTTGCATACCTACTCTCCACTGTTCTACCCTACTTTGTACTAAAAGCATCAGGTAAGATAAGTGATTATGAATTAACCAAAAGAGAAGAAAGACCTGTATACTTTACAGTCTTGTCGATACTGTTTGGATTAATATTCCTATCTACCTTACTACTAAGAGATATACAGGTACAAACAATCTCTTTAAATCTCTTTCTTGTTTCAACAATTATGACTGTAATTACATACTTCTGGAAAATATCGGGACATACAATATACTCAACACTGCTTTTCGTAACCCTTATCTATATATTTCCAGATTATCCATATTTCTACTTACTGTTCTTATCACTTCCCTTCATTGGATGGTCTAGGATAGTATTAGAAAAGCATACATTATCACAGGTAATCTTTGGTTCGTTTTTAACACTTCTAATTTCAGTTTTGAATTACTGGCCTTTCTGTTAGAATGTTAATTAGATGAAAGTAAACAAGAAAAAACTGCTTAAGGTACTTCCAATCATTGGTACAGTAGTGGGAGTGACATTAGTAATATCTTCCTTAACGCTTATCATCTTAGACAAGCAAAATATTCAGGATACCTCTTTTGACGATTCTATCTCGTTGCCTGAAATGGATGATCTTAATACAAATCAGCCTGTTGTTTTAGATAAAGAAGAAACAGAAGAGGAGAAAGAAATAGTACTAAGAGAATCAGGATGGATACCTAACTGGGGATTTGACTTAGGATTTGAAAGTTTACAAAACAACAAAGACATCATAGATACAGTTAACCCTGTTCTTTACAGTGTAGATGGTTATGGTAATGTTGTAAGCAGAGGGGTTTCTCAAAGCAATATTGAGATGCTTTTAGAGTACTGTAAGAAGAATAATATAAGGGTAATACCAACGGTAGGATCATTCGATTACAGTGCTATGGTGTCTGCATTTAACTCTACAGAATCCTATCAAAACCATCTTAATACAATTCTTTCTGAAATAGATGAATACGACTTTGATGGTATAGATATAGATTATGAAATGATACATGTTCAACAAAAAGAGTTTTACCTTAACTTTCTTAAGGATTTAAAACAAGAGCTACAAAGTAGAGATAAGATTCTCTCCATCTCTATTTTCCCTCAATGGGAAAATGCTGAATATGTCGATAACCAAGAAACAAGAGAAGTACAAGATTATATTACAGTAGGAGAATATGCAGATGAGGTTAGAATAATGGCATATGACTATACATTGCAATCTTCGCAAACTCCAGGTCCAATAGCTCCAACAGAGTGGATTAAAGATGTCTTAGATTATGCTACGAAGAAAATTCCTAAAGAAAAAATCTGGCTAGGTATACACCTCTATGGATATCAGTGGTCTAGTGATAAGACTATCGCTTTTACATATACTACTGCTGAAAACAGTATTATAAAAAACCCCAATATAAACCACAGTTTTCTTACCGATATTGGTGAGGGATATGCTGAGTTTGGTTGTGAAGATGGTTTTCTCTGTAAAGCATATTTTCAGCTACCAGAAGGTATTAACATACGAAGAGATATCGCAAAAGAATACGGTATAGCCGGAGTTTCTTACTGGAGATTGGGAGGAGAGTTAGATATTTTAAAATGAGTTTTTTAGTAAGTCACTTTTTGATTTAAATACTTCTTTTGCTCTCCCTGCAACAGACTTAGAAGAGTCATGTACACACCAATGTAAATGGTCCATACCCTCTTTATACAGCTCCTCTCCAAACCTTATGAGTTCTTTTGTCATGACCCTATCCAATACAGTAATTCCCATATATCTAATATTAGAAGCCTCTCGGTATGTTTCTAAGAACTTATCATATATCTTTGAGTAAGCTTTTATATTTCCCAACAGGAGGTTTTGCGTCAAGATTTCCCCTAATTCAAAGTAACCTGCTGCACGTTCTGGTATAGAGTCTGCCTTTATAGCTTTTATTTTTTCATCTATACCTATATATCTTTTCTTTGTTTCCTGACAAAAAGATAAAATATCTCTCTTCTGCTCTCTTTGTATAATATCCTCTATCACGTCTGCTACATCTCTATACATTTCTATATGTTTTTGATCCCACAATGTTTGTACTAAAGTATCAGCCAGGATTTCTGTTGCACAGGCCCTTACAGTCCAGCTATTAGGAATGTCTTCGTCTTTCAACCTGCTTGCCTCCGCAACGAAATATACTCCCTCTTTGTATACCTCAGGGTCTTCTTGGAGAAGTGTTTTCCCATACCAAAGCACCCTTCTTGGAGACATTTGAGCTCTAAACATACTCATGGCTTTATCCTTATCTTCTTTGCTACCATTGCTAAAAAGTTCACACTCGTACTTCCAACAAGATTGTGCGTTAATCAGATCCTCATCTTCAAAGAGAGTTCTGTTGTCCATGATTTAATACACCATTAAAATTAGAACCGTCTTTCCCTTGAGTACTTCTTACTTAGTCCTTTTGCAAGTATCTTAGTTTTTCTGTCGTTATCTTTCTCATTATTTTTTACTGTTTCAAAAGCCCTGGTGTAAAAACATTCATATTCAGGCCTATCCCTTGTTTGCTCTAGTGTGTTGGCTAATATATGTAGCGCACAATATCTTACAGTCCAATAGGAGTATTGTTCATTATCTTTCAGCATAGCTGCCTCTATCACCAAATCTAATCCCTTTTCGTATAGTTCAGGATCTTCGTCTAGAAGATTGTTTTCGGGAGCCATAAGTATCATCAGTCCTGTCATTGCTATATTCTTCATTCCTGCAGACGGATCATAGAATTTATCCATTATATGGTCTGAGAATTCAGAGGCATACTCTTGTTTTGCTATTTCCATTGTTATTTAAACAATTCTAAAATTATATGGGCTATTATATCACTTTTATATATTTGGGGAATATGAGGCGCCTGGGACTCGAACCCAGCACCTACTGCTTAAAAGGCAGTTGCTCTACCGGATGAGCTAGCGCCCCAATAACTTGCAATTATACTATTATCCTTTTAGACATTACAACCCTTCTTTCATAGTATAATCTAATATGATATCTAAAACAGATTTCCTCATATATTTAGACAGTCCATTACATCTTTGGGCTGTGAAGAATGGGAAGATTGAAAAAGACATATTAGATACATACACTCAACACTTACTAGATCAGGGCTATGATGTTGAAAAACTAGCAATACAATATGCTAAAAAGTATCTTACAGAGGAATATAGCATTACAGAGAAAAACCTCCTAATACAGCCTACACATAGATTTGAATACTATCAAGCTAGAACAGACATGCTAATATTCAATCCAAAAACAAACAAATGGGATATTTATGAAGTAAAATCATCTACAAGCGTAAAGCCTAAGCACCGATATGATGTTACATTTCAATATCTACTCTTTAAAGAGAAATATGATATTGGAGATACATATGTACTACACTTAAACAAAGAATATGTTAAAGAAGGAGACATATATTTACCCGAACTTTTTGTAAAAGAAAATGTAAGTGAGTATGTGGAAAAGCTAAAAGAAGAGGTACTAGAAGAAAGATATAATGCATATTTAGTCTCTCAAATGAAAAACAGTGATAAATTACTAAACTGTATTAGACCCAAAACTTGCCCCTGTGTATCTCTTTGTCATCCAAATTTACCTGAATATTCCATCTATGATATTAACAATATTACGCGAAGTGAGAAGAAAATCAGAGAATTAGAAGACATGGACATATTAAATATTATGGATATACCTAAAGACTTTAAACTTACAGCTAAACAGAGACTTCAAGTTGATGTTGCACAATCAGAAAGTACATATATTAACAAAGAAGAGATAATAGAGGAAAGATTTAATCAATTAAAATACCCCTTGTATTTCCTTGATTATGAAACCTTTCCAGCAGCAATACCAATATTTGATGGTTACAGACCTTTTGACCATATTACTTTTCAGTATTCACTACATATAAAAAAAGACTCTAGTAGCGATTTAGAGCATTATGAATATGTACATACTCAAGACTCAGATCCCATACCTACCCTACTATCCTCTTTGAAAGAACATATTGGGAGTAATGGTAGTATAGTTGTTTGGAACAAAACATTTGAAGGAACAAGAAACAAAGAAATGGGAGAAATCTATCCAGAGTTTAAGGACTTTACTGAGAGTATGACTCAGAGAATATTTGATCTTATGAAAATATTTCAAGATCAACTGTATGATGACCCTAAATTTAAAGGTAGCTATTCAATAAAGAATGTATTGCCTGTTCTGGCCGATACTCTTTCCTACAAAAACATGAAAATAGGTGAAGGCACTGCTGCGATGATTGGTTGGTATGATATGGTTTTTAAGAATGGTAAAAATATTAAAAAAGATTTACTAGAGTATTGCAAGCTAGATACACTGGCTATGGTTAAAATATTTGAAGAGATAGAAAAGAAACTTAAAGATCTCTAGTTTCATACAGACTCCACATCCACCATGGCTTATAGTATAATGTCATGTATGAACTCAATAGAGAAAGAAAATAACAAAGGTTGCGCATTAGATATGCAACTTCTATCCGATATAAAAACAAAAAAATTGCTTTTTTATGATAGTAATATTCCCCGTAATCACAATTACTCTAGGTCATACAAAGGTGTTTTTACATGGGATATAGATGAATTAAACAATACCCTAGAAGACCTTAATATAGAAAATACTGATATTATTCACTTCCTAAACCCTCCAGAGGACTTCTCTGTTGAAGAGACAGAGGCAATATTAAATGGAGACTTAAACTCCCTTGTCATAGCAATGACCTTACTATCTAATAATTACTCTTGGGTTACAGAAGAGATTAGAGACTACGTTTATAAAAAACAGTTAAGAAAAGATCCTAGTCTGTTATTAAGTCCTAAATTCCTATTTACAAAAGAAGAAGAAATCACTTTCCTATTAGGAAGAGATTTATTAATTACTTTAAACAAGACTGAAAATAGTGAATATATTACTGAGTTAATCCGAGAAATCGATAATCTTATTTGTCTTTTTAACCAAGGGTTAATAGGGAAAATAGCCTTAAGGTACAACCATATCGTCTCACATTCAGATCTACTTCAGGAGGGTAGAGTTGGTATTCTAAAGGCTTTAGAGCATTACGATGTTAGAAGAGAGGTAAAATTTAGTACATATGCATCACATTGGATAAATCAAAGAATTAATAGATATTGTATATATAACAGAGAGGCTTCTGTTATCAAACACACTCCCCGCCTGCATAATTCTATCATCAAATTCTCAAACATCAAGGAGAAATTGGAAAAAGAAAAGAAAGGAGATATAACCAATGAAGAGGTTTTAGATTATTGTAGAGAAAACAATATTCAATTAATTAGTAAAGATAGACTGTTGGGGGCACTTAAACAGAGGGATATGCTTTCATTGGACCAACAACTCAGAGAGCACAAAAACGAAGAGGTAGGAGCATCCCTAATAGATACTCTCCCTATACCATCTGAAGATGTTATAGACATTGTTTCTAAAAGAGAACACTCAGATATTTTAAAGAAGATAATGGAACATGCAGGTTTAACAAAAAGACAAAAAACTGTTTTATATTTAAGGTATGGATTTGTACCTGCTTATCAAAATACTGTGCGAGATTTCTATACTCTTGAAGAAATAGCTAACAATTGGGGTGTAACTAGAGAGAGGATTAGGCAGATAGAGGCTGCTGGTTTAACAAAATTACAAAAAGCTATTTCAAGAATGCAATACGAAAATCCATTTTAAAAAACAGGGTATACAAAACAATAAAATGAACTCAATAGAAAAAGAAAACAATCAAAGTTTTGAATTAGATATGGAGATTATATCTGATATAAAAGCAGAAAGATTCCTTTTTTGCAATAATATTTCTCTCAATAATAATTATTCAACAGCATACACTGGTGCCTTTACCTGGGATATAGATAAATTAAGCTATGCTCTACAGAATCACAACATAGAACATACAGATATTATTCACTTCTTAAACCCTCAAGAAAACATATCTTGTGAAGAGGTTAAAACTCTTGTAGGTTCAGATCCCAACACTCTTGTTGTCGCTATGACACTCTTATCAAACAATTATACTTGGATAACAGAGGAACTAAGAGATAATGCATACAGAATACAGAATAATAAAGAGGCTCACTCCTTATCAGATCCTAGATATCTCTTTACTAAAGAAGAAGAGGTTATATTTTTAACAGGAAGGAAACTGTTGGTGGAGCTTAATGAGACGGCAAAAGTGAATATATTAATAATTTAATTCGGGAGGTTGACGATATTATTTGTCTTTTTAATGAAGGCTTGGTAGGAAAGTATGTACGGAAATACGAACATTTGGTAGCCTCCCCTGATCTATTTCAGGAAGGGAAATGTGGTATTTTAAGAGCTTTGCAAGATTATGATATTGAAATGGGATACAGATTTTCTACATATGCAGGTCATTGGATAAGGCAGAGAATCTTAAGATATGGTATTTACAACCGTTCGGATATCAGAATATCATCCAGCATGTATCTTGAAATAGTAAAATTTAAAACTATTAAAAGAAAACTGGAAGAAGAAAGACAAGAAAGTATTACAAATGAGGCCGCTATAGAATACTGTGAGGAAAATGGTATCAAACTACCTTCAGAAAAAGATATCTTTTTACGAGCGATTAATCAGGAATACTCTATTCCTTTAGATGAGGATTTCATAGATGAGGAAGATAACGAGTCAAAAGCTTTGTTAAAAATTCTCTCTAAAAGTGCTGGAGAGGTGGAAGATGCACTTTCTACAAGTGACTTATCACTTTTTTTAGGAGAAATTATAAACATGGCTTCTCTTACCTCTAAAGAAAGGCTCGTCTTGGATTTAAGGTGGGGTTTAACGCCTTGCCATAAAGAGGATAGTCAAGGATTTCATACTTTTGAAGCTATAGCAAACAAATTAGGCATAACAACCCGAAGAGTTTACAAGATTGAACAGAATGCACTAAAGAAATTAAAGGAAACCGCACAGACAAAAGGGGTGTGCCCTTTTTAGTCATCTTTTATCAAAGGTACAAACCGGACATAATCGTGATCTATTTTTATAATCTCCTTGTCTTTCTTAATTGCTTCTACTAATACCTCTATACCATTTCTGTATTCAGGATATACTATCCTACCTCCTTCTTTTAACTGTTTAATCCATTCTTCCGTAATGCTGTCTGTTGTAGCTGCAACAATAATACCGTCATAGGGTGCTTCTTTCTCGTACCCTTTAGAGCCATCTCCATGAATAACTTTAATATTACTATATCCCAATCCCTTCAGTCTTTCCTTTGCTTCTTTGTAAAGTTCATATACTCTTTCTATTGTAACAACCTCTTTACACATTTCAGCTAATAGTGCAGCTTGATAGCCTGATCCTGTACCAATATCTAGCACCTTGGAATTAGAGTCCACCCGTAAAAGCTTACACATCTGGTCTACTAAAGAAGGTTGTGAAATAGTAGCACCGTACCCTATGGGAAGGGGGATATCCATATTTGCCATGTGTTTGTATTCCTCTGGTACAAAATCCTCTCTCTTCATCCCGCTAACTTATAGTTTAAATAATTATGTGATATTACAGATTGGTTTGAAACTTTTTCTGTGAATATCACATATACCGTATTTTTTAATCGCCTCCATATGTTTCTTGGTTCCATAGCCAACATGTGTATCAAAACCATATGCTTCATATTTTTTATGATACTCCCTCATAATGCTATCTCTTGTTACTTTTGCTAATACCGATGCTGCTGCAATAGAGTAATGATGCAAATCACCCTCTTTGAATTTCTTCATCTTGTAATTTGGAATATCTAATATATTAAGACCGTCTGCAATAATGTAGTCTGCCTTGGCGTTTAATTTTCTCTCCACCACCTCTAGTGCTATTGTCATAGCCTTCAATACGGCTTGCTGTATACCCATACTATCAATATCTCCACTACTAACAATTCCAAGTCCATACGAGTAAGACTTCTCTTTAATCATTCCGTAGGCTTCATTCCTCTGTTTTTCAGTCATTTTCTTACTATCTCTTACGGTAGGTACTATTTCATCTATATTTGATATAACAACGGCAGAAGCTACCACAGGGCCTGCTAGTGGTCCTCTACCTGCTTCATCTAGCCCTACTACAGTCTTATATCCTTTCTGCCATAACCCTTGTTCTATCTTACTATCTGGAAATACCATATAGATATATGTTACCATATACCTATGAAAAATCTATTTAAAATCTTAATCGTTTTGCCATTTTTAATAGTACATCCTTTCTCTTTGCACGCCCAGGAGACTGAGGAAATAGCTAATTCTGAAACAGAGGAAGTTGTACTAGAAGAAGAAAAGGAATCTGTACCTCTTTTGGAGAAATTAGAAAAGGAAGAGCAAGAGATTATTGATGAGGACTTTACCAATCCCACTATGTCTTTTCTTACAATACTAGCCGCAATACTGATTCCTAGTATTTTTATAATAATATGCTATTTTATATTCAAATTTTTTAAGTTTTAGATTGATTTCACCTATTATATATATTACTATGTATATTAATAAATTTAATTCGCAATATTATGAGAAATAATAGTGATATTGATTCCTTTCTAAAGGGACTTGTTCTAGGAGTTGTTGGAGGTGCTGTCGCAGGAATTCTTTTAGCTCCTAAATCTGGTGTAGAGACTAGAGAAGATATTAAAAGATTAACTTTAGAACTAAAAGATAAAGCTGTAGATCTATATGAAGATGCGAGAAAAGAAGTTCAAAGGAAAATAGCGCTTCTTAAAAAAGCTGGGAGTAAAATAGATGAGAGTAAGTACAGATCTCTTATCTCAGAAGTGGTAGAAGAGTTTAAACAGGATGCAAAGGTTACATCATCTGTTGCTAAAGAGTTGGCAGAGCAATTGAAAGCAGATTGGAGTAATGTAAAGAAAGAATTAAGTAGTTAATTGTTTTAATTGGCGAGAGTAGTTCAGCTGGCTAGAATATCTGCTTCCCAAGCAGAGGGTCGCGGGTTCGAATCCCGTCTCTCGCTCATCTTGCTAATTTATTATCTAGATATATCTCCGCTTTGTGTATTTTCATTTGACAGAGAGTTAATATAATGTAAAAATATTTATATACAGTAGCATTGCTATTTATATAATTTTTTATCTTAAAAATATGAGTGTCGACTCAGAGAGGAAGAACAAACAAAGAAAGGTTTTGTATATATCTGCAGGTATTCTAACACTTTTCCTTGTAACAGGATTTGTTTTAGTTGCAACAGGAACAATTTCAAGAGATTTCTTTGATTATTCTAAAATTAAAGAGAGCGTGCTCAAAAAGGATGGTTTAAAACCTTTTGAAACTGAAGAAGATGAAGATCTTCCTCTCGTAGAAACAGAAGATGGTGTATTTTTTGAGAAAAGAACAGAATCAGGTCTAGACGATGAACTTGAAAATACAGCAATAATACTAGAGAGCTTCCCTATGGAAATTCCACTATCTGGTGGCACTGTTATTTCCTCTTCAGACTCTGGCTTAGATGCCTCTGTTGAAATAGAGGTTAATGCTACTGCACAGGAAACACTTGATTGGTATATCAATACATTCTCTCAACCTGGCTGGGAAGTGACAAATCAAACCACTGAAGAACTATCAGAGGGTTGGTTTTCCTCTACATTTGAGTACTCTTCAGTACAAATAGACGAGATTACAGAAGGATACAAACCTTTCAGAGGTGTTGTTTTTGTTAACAAAGAACCCCAGCAACAATCTGCTATTGTAACTGTTAAATATTTCTTAGACTAATTTATTATTTAAATTTTAATTATTTAATACATGGAAAAAACAAAAGATATACAGGAGAAAGTAGAGCAATCTACAGAACAACCTCCTGTTGAACAGAAGAAGAAAAGCAAAACTCTTCTCTATGTTGTTATAGGTATCTTTGTATTTCTAGTTGTCATTGCAGTAGCTGCATTCCTAGTTACTAGAGGGCTGATTAAGAAAGGGCTCTCTGTACTGGAGGATGGAGGAAAAGAATTTGTAGAACAATTAGATAAAACTTCTGAGGACTCAAACGATGAAGAGACAGAAGAGGATACATTTGAATATGATAAAACAACAGAAGAAGCCATAGATGGGAAATTAGAAAAAAGCAATCTGATTACAGACAACTTCCCTGACGATATTCCACTACCTGGAGGTCTTGTTACATCATCTTCATATGATGACTACGCAGTGGAGGTAAAGATTGACATAAATAGTACTATTGAAGAGATTATGGATTGGTATGAGGATGCTTTAATTAAAAAAGGATGGGAGATTACCTCTAAATCTTCTGAGCAACCTTATGAAGGATGGGAAACAGGATCTATAAAATTTGCAAAAGAGGCAGAAGAGAGAGAAGGTAGGCTAGATTTAGATAGAAATCCTTATCAACAAGTTACTACTATAAGAGTACGAGAAATACTCTGGTAATTCATTAGAACTAAATCGGAAAGATAACACTAGAACATCTCTTGTTCTAGTGTTATACCGTGTGTTACAATACCGTTACATTCGCTGGTGTAGCTCAGTTGGTAGAGCATTCCCTTCGTAAGGGACAGGTCGATGGTTCAAGTCCATCCATCAGCTCATTATCTGCAAATATATGAGAACACCTAAATATACAATTACAAATCTATTACTTAAATATATAGTAAAGTATGAGATATCCATATCAGAGTACAGACAAAGACATTTACCTGAAAAATACAAACTGTCACTAGAGGAAAGATACGGTGCAGAAGATATTCAAAAATTAGGTACTTTGGTTGGAAACCCCATTGGCTATAATCAAGCACTCCTAATTCAGAGAGGGCAGGAGATGCCTTCACAGAAAAAAGCTTTTAGGCTGTTTACTAACTTCAGAAATGTTAAGGATTTTGCTAAATCATATGATAATACCAATTCACTCAAGCCATCATTAGATCTAGCTTTTCATATTAACAAGCTGGCTTTTAAAGGAATTGTGGATGATTGGGATTTAGGTAAATTAAGAGATATTTCTACAAAACCTAATGAAATATATGACACATGGTATAAGGTAAGAGATTACTACCCTAAAATAGACATGTTAAGTCATTTTAATGAGATATTTGATTGGATAGTACTTGGAACTGATAATAATCATAAGTTAATAAAGATGGGGATACTTCTCTATGAATTTATAGATAAGGCTCCATTTTTAACAGGTAATCAGATAACAGCTGTAATGGTATTGGAAATGCTTGCTAAGAAATACGGATATAATCCTGACAATATTATTCCATTTTTTAAAAGTATAGAGGATATAAATGAAGATCTCCTAGCTGCATTTAAGCTATCTAAAAGTAAAATAGATCTTACAACTTTCCTTGAAGCCCTACTCTACACTCTTTCACTTACAGCAATAGATATCAATAGGGAGTTTAAAAACACATATGATATAAAAGTTAGAAAAAGAGGATCTTTAGAACTACATCTAAATCAGAGACAGATTAAACTATTAGACTACTTAGCTGTCAATAGTAAAGTTACTAGAAACAAATACACAAAAATGATGGGTGTCTCCTTTATGACTTCATATAGAGACCTACAAGATATGGTAGAGAAGAAATATATTAAACAGAAAGGAAGAGGAAGAGGTACTTTCTATATACTAACAAAAGAGATGACACCAAAAGATGAAGAATTGATGTAGTCTAATTTAATTGATATTATTTCCTAATGTTAAAAAACAATATATCTCAAGAATCTGCAGATAAATACGATCTGATCATTGGATTAGAGATTCATATGCAAACAAATACTAAATCAAAGATGTTTTGTACCTGTCCTGCTAAATACTTTGAGAAAGAACCTAACACACAGGTTTGTCCTGTATGCTTGGGTTTACCAGATGCCTCTATACCATTAGTAAACAAAAGAGCCATTGAATTGTGTATTTTAATGGGCCTTGCAACCAATTGTAATATTGACAACGAGGTGCACTTTGCCAGAAAACATTACTCCTATCCGGACCTCCCTAAAGGTTACCAGATCAGTCAGTACACAAGACCTATATGTTCCGATGGTTATATCGAAACTACTGATGGGGTAAAAATTGATATAGAAAGAATACATCAAGAAGAAGATGTTGGTAAATCCACACATCATACAGAGAAAAACTCTGGGAAATCGTATTTTTTAATTGACTACAATAAATCCAGTGTTCCTTTAATTGAGATTGTAACTAAGCCTTGTATCAGAACCGCCAAAGATGCAAAAGATTTTGCCACTGAAATAAGAAAGATTGCTAGATACCTTAATATATCTGATGCTGATATGGAAAAAGGGTCAGATGAGATGTGAACCTAATATTTCTGTACAGGAGAAAGGCAAATGGGAGTACAAGAATGGCAAGATTATTCCCAAGGGTGATTACAAATTAAATCCTAAGGTAGAAATAAAAAACATTGGTTCAATAACTGCTGTTGAGAAATCTATAATATATGAAAGAGAAAGATTAATTAAATGTATTGAAAACAAAGAAAAATTAATACAGCAAACAAGAGGTTGGGATGCCCAAAAAAATATCACTGTATTTCAGAGAAGTAAAGAGACCACCGATGACTATGGATATATACCAGATCCCAACATTCCTGTAATAGAGGTTAGTAAAAATGATATTGAAAGAATATCAAAAGAATTAGTTGAACTACCAAATGAGAAAATTAAAAGATATATTAAAAACTGGGATTTATCCAAATATGCCACGGAGGTTATATCTTCAACCAAAGAAAATGCACACTATTTTGAAGATTTACAGAAAGAACTTAGTAAAAACCTAGATGAGAAAGAAGCTGCTCTAGAGGCTTCTAACTGGCTAATGGGTACTGTATTTGCAATAGGTGATTTAACTATTGATATTAATGACCTATCTCTTTTAATTCTAGCTTTTAAAGAGGGTTTAATTACTAAAAATAAGGGAGAGGAGATATTAAAAGATTGTTTAGAGAACAGTAAAAATATAAAGGAAGAAATAGAGAAAATTAAGAAAGAAAAAGAAAATATTAATGATAATATCGTTACCATTATTAAGGATGTTATTAAAAATAATGGTAAAGCAGTAGATGACTATTTGGGTGGTAAAGAAGCAACTCTTGGATTTCTAGTTGGTCAAGTTATGCAAGCAACAAAAGGGACAGCTAACCCTAATGATGTTAGAGATATATTAGTTAAGGAGCTAAAAAATGAAGAAAAGAATAAAGTTTGATGAACTAAGAAAGGATATTTCTAAGAAAGGTTTAACTCAAAAGCAGGTCTTAGAAAATGCTGAATATACGGAAGGAGAGTTTGTAAAGATTTATAGTGAGTTAAGTGGTAGTATGGAGGAGAGCTAAATTCACAGTGTAATAAAATATGAAAACTATTACCAAAGTGATATTGCTATTATTTGGTATAACTCAATTAGTATTCATATTATATCTTTCCATCCCGTGTATCCCTAGGAAAATAGCTAATGAAAAATTAGGTTTAACATATTCCTTTGGCCCTATCGCATTTGATCTTCTTTCCGGAGATTATACTGAAGTCTTAGAGATTAAGGAAAAATTAATAGAGAGAAGGGATGACCCAAGTAAGATTATGGTTCTGAAAAATAATGATGGTAATACTATTACAATAATAGACTTTACACAAGAAGTAACAGGACCTATTGATTCCAGTTCTGTAGAGAGAGCAATTCTGTTAGAACCTAATAATGTTTTCTTAAACCTCTTTAAGCATAGGTTTGCGGCTAAAAAAATAGATAGTGACTCTTACAAGTATTCTGAAAGAATTGAACAGGATGGATATATGAGAACACGCTATACGGTATATAAAGGAAACGATAAAATGGCATTAATAAGCTCTGTTACTGATAAAAATCGTATTACTAAACATTACGCTGATATTAAGATTAATAATTTCTATTTTTCAGTTGTTCCACATCAACCAGATACAGATAACAGTATAGCTTTAGGTAATATAATGGAATTTATTAGAACTGCAAATGTACGATTAGTCAAACATCAGAATTAACCTTTTTTGCTGCAGCTACTCTTATTAATAATACGTTTACTCATAGGTATACCACTACTCTATTAATACTATCCAATATTTAGTAAAATAGTAGCTGTATTAAGCCGAAGTGGTGGAACTGGCAGACACGCATGCCTTAGGAGCATGTGGGAGAATATCCCGTGGAGGTTCGAGTCCTCTCTTCGGCATAGATACTTAATTGACAAAAAGATGTTTAAAAAAATTATAAAACCTTTTCAAGAAGTTCTTTTAGAAAAAAGATTGTGTGTTGGCTGTACTTATCCTTTAGATAAGTGTAAAAAGATTGGAGATCTGTCTGAAAACAGGAAAATGATAGAGTGTAAATGCAAACGAAGATATGTCTTTGATAAAGAGTCTAATCAATATCAAAGAGCTACATTTGCAGAAGAACAACAAATATTAAGAGAGTGGGAAAAGAATAGGTAACTTCACAAAGAGAACTAATTATAGTAAAATCATCTCGTTGTGCCGCTATCGTCTAGTGGTTAGGACAACAGGTTTTCAACCTGTAAACCGGGGTTCGATTCCCCGTAGCGGTACTCATCATAATCTTCTATCATTTTACTGTAATCGATATCTTCTAGTCCTGGTAGAAATTCCTCTAGATTTTCTTTTAATAACTCAGCAGAGATCTCACCATCGTTACTATCAAGTAAACCTAAACAATCTACAACCAACGGGAACTCATCTTCGATATTACCTTCTATCTTTCCTGAGTAATAATCATGTGCTACTCTTAGAGAGTACATCAACTGTGTCCTTGAATTACTTCTTTTAAGAATATCTATCAAAGGTTCAAGATCCTCTTCTGCACAATACACTACTCTTTTAAAATCTCTTTCTTTAAAACCTTGATAATCTGGAAGATGTCCCATACTAAATGACATGGCTTTTGCAACTGCCAATTGCGTATCTATCTCGTTTTGTATCCTTATTGATTCAATAACAAGAGAGCAATATCTAAAAAGCATTTCGTCCCTCTTTTCAACTATCCCTGTTTCAATCAAACGTTCCCTATCCAGCCCTGCTCTTGAAACCCACTCTGCTAATGCAAGATTCTCAACCAATCTTTTGGCTACAGGATCTTTTAATAGATCATGGGGGTCTTCTATTTGAGCTTTGTCTATATACTCTTTCATGTGACATTATATCAAAGAGGCCGATAAAAAAGAATACTTAAAGATAATTGCATATTCCATAATTTTCTACTATCCTTATTAAAGAACTTTATTATATTTTTTAGCAGTCATATGTACGAGAAAACATCAGAGGAAAACATGGATGGTAAACAAAAAGTCGCATCCATACTCTCTTCAGTAGGACAATTTATACTATCTTTTTTAGAAACAGTCGTCGTGGCCCTAGTCATATCTATAGTGCTCTACATCTTCATAATGACTCCTCATGAGGTTCTTGGTAACTCTATGTACCCTACATACAAAAATGGAGAGTATCTGATGGCCAACAAGGTCACATACAGATTTAAAGAGCCCCAAAGGGGAGATGTGATAATATTTAAATATTCTAATACACAAGACTTCATTAAGAGAATAGTAGGGTTGCCAGGTGATACTGTAATGTTAAAGGATGGACAGCTATATATAAATGGACGAATTTTAGATGAATCTGCATATCTTGATAACTCAATGTACACAAACGGAGGAGATTTTCTAAAAGAGGGAGAATCTAAAGAGATACCAGAGGGAGAATACTTTGTTTGTGGAGATAATCGAACTCATAGCTCTGATTCTAGAACATTTGGCTCTATCTCAAAGGAGGATATCAAAGGTAAGGCATGGATTGTGTATTTTCCTTTCACACAATTCAGAATAGTGCATCATCAAGAGTATCAATTATAGTAATCATTTGTGAAACATGATAAAGTAGAAACATGCAAATTTTTGTAATAGCAAATCAAAAAGGAGGAGTTGGTAAAACAACAACTGCTATGAACTTAAGTGCTGCCTTAGCTATAAGTGGACAGAGAGTACTGGCAGTTGATATGGATCCACAATCCAACCTTTCCTCTGGCTTAGGTTTCACTCAACAATTTGACAAACATAGCTGGAATACATCCAACGAAGCTCCATACAAAAATATATATGATGTCCTAGTAGAGGAGGAACCCATTTCATCCGTATTTGTTTCTACTTCTACTAAAAATCTCTTCTTAGTCCCCTCTCATCTCTCATTAGCAGGAGCTGAAATAGAGATGGTTAATATGCTATCAAGAGAATCGTTACTTAAAGGAGCTCTCTCCAAAGTAACTAATGATTTTGACTGTGTTTTAATAGATTGTCCTCCATCACTTGGTCTTTTAACAATTAACGCACTTACAGCAGGAGATCATATCCTCATACCAATACAGTGTGAATACTTTGCACTAGAGGGTATTGGACAGTTAATTGAAACGATTAAGTTAATAAAGGGGATTAATCCTAAACTGTCAGTGGGCGGCGTTATACTAACTATGTATGACAGCAGAACAAAACTCTCAGGAAATGTCGTAAAAGATGTAAAAGATTTCTTTAAAGAAGTTGCTTTTGACACAGTTGTTCCACGAAATGTAAGACTTTCAGAAGCCCCCTCCTATGGGAAAACAATATTCCAGTATGATGACAAATCTACTGGAGCACTAGCCTACAAGAAACTATCTAAAGAATTTATTAATAAATTTAAACTTTAAATTAATATCTTAAGAATATGAATAATACACCAAGATTAGGAAAAGGATTAGCAGCTCTAATCGATGCTAAAGAGATTGATAATTCTGCTAGTGCATATATTCCTAACTTCGATATTAACAACATAGAGCCTAATCCATATCAACCTCGAATGCATATCGACCCTGAAGATTTAATAGAGATAGCTGACTCCATAAGAGAAAAAGGGATTGTTCAACCATTGATTATCACAAAACAGGAAGGGGAAAATAAATATTTCTTAATCGCAGGAGAGAGGAGATTAAAAGCAGCACAATTGGCAGGGTTAAACAGAATTCCTGTTGTAATTAAAGAAAGCTCCCCTCAGGAAATGTTAGAATTAGCCCTGATTGAAAACCTCCAAAGAAAAGATCTAAACCCTCTTGAAGAAGCAAATGCCTTTAAGCAAATGATTGATGAATTTGGAATATCACAAGATGAGATAGCAAAAAAAGTTGGATTAAGTAGAGTTGCTGTTACAAACAAGATAAGGTTGCTAAACCTACCTGATGAGGTTAAAGAAGATATTTTAAATGAGAAACTGAGTGAAGGCCATGCAAGAGCATTACTTGGAATTAAAGATGAAACATCCCTTGTAGCTGCCGCAGATTTAGTTGCAAAAAGAGAGATGAGTGTAAGAGAAACTGAGGCTTTGGTAAGAAAAATTAACTATGGAAGAGGTATATCTACTAAAACTTGGAAGAAAAGTGATAAGGAGACAGAACGATATTCTAATTTATTAAGTAAGAGACTGGGATTTTCTGCTAATGTGATAAAGATGTCTAAAGGAGGAAAGGTTGTCATTAGGTACAATACTCAGGATGAGTTACAAGAATTAGTCAACAAAATTCTTTAAGGATGGGATATTTCCTGTCTTAATTTCTCATATACTAACACTGCTGCCGATGCACTTACGTTTAAGGAGCCCACACCCTCTCTCATAGGAATTGATACAGATGAACTAACTCTTTCTAAAACACCAGAGGATATCCCTTCATCCTCTGCTCCTAAAACAAAAGCTATTGGTCCTTTTAAATCTTTTTTGTAATAATGTTCTCCTTTCATGTGTACTGCATATGTTTTGACATCATTTTCCTTCAGTATTTTAAGTGCCATGAACAGATTCATCTCAACAAGAGGAACTCTCTCGGCAGCGCCCATACTAATTCTTAATGTTTCATTAGAGAGCAAGTTCTTCTTTTGTGGATTTACTATTACACCATTAACACCTGCGCCAAAAGCGGTCCTCATGATAGCAGCAATGTTTTGAGAGTATTTTAAATTATCTAAAACAAGGAAAAAAGGTTGCTTTCCCTCATCATATATTTTCTTTAAAAGCTCATTCAGATCCCACATATTATCAGAATACATATAGCCAATAATACTTTCTGACGAAGAAGTTCTTAACCTTCTGTTCAACTCTCTTCTTGATATTTTGAGTATTGGAATTTTCTTACTTGATGCAAGGTGTATAATTTCTTTACTCTTAGGGTCTTTAAATGCATTTGATGCTAGAAAGATTTTTTCAAAATCTCTACCCTCTTTAAGCAATTCTAAAAGAGCATTCTTGCTCTCTATCTGTATGAATTTAGGTTTGGACATATTAGTTTGATTCTATCACATCTATGTAAAACTTCCCTCTTTTAAAACCAGACATCTTTCTGAATTTTACAACACCGTCTAATTTAGCATGAATAGAGTAGTTTTTAGACATGTAGGTATTAATTCCTGGATGATATACAGATCCATTCTGCCTAACAATAATATTTCCAGCTCTAACATTCTCTCCTGCGTACTTCTTAACTCCCAGTCTTTTTCCAGCGACTCTACCGAAGTTTGATGATGTCGCAGCAGCAGCAACTTTTGCCATCTCTTAAAAATCTTAATTTAAGTAATATACTAAGTTCTGTGTAGTATAAAAATGTTTCTAGTGATAATACTATTTTTCCGACTCCACTTCAAGTCTCTGCTAGGAGAATATTGAGTATTTAGGAGCTCCCACCTTTTACTTGCAACCTCCCTTATACCAAATGTTTTCCATCCTTTGTCTGTTTTGTATGATGGTATTATCATAACCATATTTACTCCTCTAACCCCTATCTTCTTATCCAGAGTATTGAATAGATTAATGTACAAATCTTTCACCTCGTCTAACAACTGTTGTGCATGCTGATGAGAGATAGCTCTCTTTAAAGGAGGCCCCATAAAGGGCTCACACACTATCGCCGATATATTGGTATTCCTTAGTTTTTTGACTTTCTCTTTATCTGGATTTTTTACATCAAATTCAAAAATCTCATAAAGCACATCCCCCATATATCCTCTTTCATTTAACCATAAAATATTCTCTTCTGAGTATTTTAAAGCATCTTTGTTAATGTCAGACCCCAGGAAGTTGTAACCTAACACAGCACTTTCCATTAGTACAGTTCCAGAGCCGCAGAATGGATCCCATACTATACCCTCCTTCATAGAGGCATAGTTAACCATCATTCTTGCTAACTTAGGAGGTAGTACACCCATCTCTGTATCTGAATACGGCCTATCCATATCTCTTTCAATATATCCTTCTAAATCCTGTATCTCTAATGTTTCAGCATAGATTTCCTCTTTGTTATCCTTTAATATTAATAGTTCAAATCCTTTACTTAAAACATCGTTGTTAATAATCTGTGCTGCATTTAATTCAGTATCTTCTTTTGAAGGAATTAAAAATCTAGATGATATACCATACCCTTTAAGTCCTCGTTTAATCTCATTTGAAAGCTTCTTAATATATTTTAAATTTCCTTTTCTGTTACTACCTAGTACACTTACTCCAAATACTACTTTCTCTTTCAATTCTATGTATTCATTCAAAAATGAATCTAAATTATTAATGATATGTCCAAATCTCACAAAACCTCCTGATCTATTAAAGATTTTTAACAGTGTTTCTTCAGATATTTCTTTTGATTTTATGATAAAGATATTATCACTGTATCTGTGAATAGTGTCAGAATTGAGATTATAGATATTAAAGAGAGCTATCAACTCAACATAAGAGAGTGCTGGGAACGTACCTGCTTGGAAAAAATAGTGCATGGGCATCCTATACTATCTTTTTTACAACTACTCTTGTAATTTCTGGTCTAAAACCGTATCTTCTTCTGTATCGTGATTTGGCTTTAAATTTCAAACCGTCTATCTTTTTACCTTTTTTCTGGGAAAGAATCTCTAATGTTACTTTAGAATCTTTAATATATGGAGTTCCTACTTTTGTATCCTTACCGTCATGGAACAGAAGTACTTCTTTTATCTCCAACTTATCTCCTTTTTCTCCTTTTAGCTTATTTACTTCATACTGTTTGCCCTCAAAGACTTTCAGTTGAGCTCCAGATATCATTATCACTGCAAATTTTTCATTACTATTTGTTTTCATCGCAAGAGATTTTAATTTAATATTACTAAAAAGTCAAACAAAAGCTCAATCTTCAATAAATTCTACTATTTCTCTACTCTTATCTCCACTGTTTTTCTTTATATAATTATATATATTCTGTACAAGACCAAAAGAGACAAATGTTATTATAGCTATACTCCCACCAGCACTCATTAAAGGAAGAGGAATACCTGTTGCAGGTATTGCTCCTGTATTTGTTCCAATATTAATAAATACCTCAAAGAGTAATTTTATTCCAACTCCCAAAGCTAACAAAGAAAAAATCTGCTCTTGGTGACCTTTCATTGCTGTTAAAAAGCATAGAATTATTAAAAAGGCATAAACACTCATTAAAAAGAGAGCGCCAACTAAACCAAATTCCTCTGCAAATGACGCAAATATAAAATCTGTCTGATGCTCAGGCAAAAATTGTCTTTTACTTTGAGTACCATTCCCAAATCCTTTTCCAAATATCTTTCCTGACCCTATTGCTATTCTCGATTGGTTAACATTAAATGTAATATTTTGCTCTGTCTCCGCTGGATTTAAAAATCCTTGTATTCTGTTCTTTTGATATTCTTGAAGTCCTTTATCCCAAACAAAAGTTGTAAACAATCCAAGCAAGAGAGAAGCTACTATCGAGATTGTTAATACGCCCTTCCAAGTTATTTTAGAATAGAGGGAGAATATTGAAAGGATTAGTGCAGGTACTATTAGTAGATACCATAAAGAGTTCCCTGTAATTGTACTTAGGAAAAATGATCCTACTATGCATGCCACTACAAGAAGAATGATACTGTTTCTAACAGGGTTACTTAATCCTAAAAATGCTACAAAAAACCATATCGCAAGAATTAGAAATGACATACCTGCATCTGGCTCTAGATATATCAATACAGTTAAGGGCACTGTTAATAGAAAAGATATTAGGAATAATAGCCACTCATTCATTTTGTCTTTTTTAGACATAATTACTGCCGTAAGTAATATTACTGTTAGCTTTGCTATTTCAGAGGGTTGAATTTGTATATCTCCAATAATTAGCCATCTCTTTACATTATTAATGGTTGGACCCCAAAGGAGTGTGATGAGGAGAAGCAGAAGTGTAAGTATATATATTGAGAGGATTATTTGCCAATGTTTTAAATAGCTAAGGTCTAGGTAGGTAATTATTAGGTAGAAGATAAATCCTGCTAGTACAAAAAGAGCTTGTTTGTAAACTATATCTAGATTACCAAAACCTCCTTCAGGCAAAATAGTAGTAGATAGGAGAGTCATCATACCCAACAATGAGATTATGAATAACGGAATGAATATTTTCCAACTCAATAGAGTTCTTTTCCTCGGATGCAGTTGTTGAAAGGCCATATGATAGTTATATCATTACCACGAACTACTTACCATCTTTTTTCCTCATAAATGCTGGCACATCTAGAGGATCATCTCCCATATCCTCAGGAAGTGCTCTTGAAGGAAGCTCTTCTTCTAATTCTTTCTCCTCTTGCTCTTCAAAAGATGGTAACTCTTCTTCTTTCTCTTCTTCTACTACAGGCACTATATCTTTCTCTTCTCTTTCAATAACTTCATCTACCTTCTCTTCTAAATCAAAGCCAAAATTTCTAACAGAGGAAAGACCACCCTCTTCCTGCTGTCTCTTTGTAAACACCTGCTTACTTTCATCAAAACCTGTGGCTACGATAGTGATAGCTATTTCATCTCCTGCGTCAGGATCAATCTGTGCTCCAAACTTAATATTTGCAGAGGGATCTACAGCTTCTTTAATTAACTCTGATACAAGGCTAATCTCTGGTAAGGTTAGATCTGAACCAACAACGTTGTAAAGTACACCTGTGGCTCCTTCTATAGACATATCCAGTAGTGGGCTTGTGGTAGCCAAACGAGCAGCCTCCTCAGCTCTGTTCTCTCCACTTGCTCTCCCTATACCCATGAGTGCTGTTCCGGCATTTTCCATAACTGATTTAGCATCATTAAAGTCAGCATTGATATAACCGGTCTGACTTATCAAGTTAGAGATGCTGTTAACAGCCTCTGCCAAGACAGAGTCTACTTTTTTCATTGCATCAATAAAGGAGAGTTTCTCACTTTCATCTACTATTTCCAAAAGTCTTTGGTTGGGAACTATTATTAATGTGTCCACTTTATCCCTTAGTGCGTTTACTCCTTCTTCTGCCACTTCTTTTCTTTTTGTACCCTCAAAATCAAAAGGTTTGGTTACAACAGCAACGGTTAAAGCTCCCATATTCCTTGCTACCCCTGCAATTATTGGAGCAGCACCTGTACCAGTACCACCTCCCATACCTGCAGTAATGAAGACCATGTTAGCCCCTTCCAAATATTCCTGTATTTGGTCAATACTCTCCTCTGCTGCTTGTGCTCCTAACTCAAAGTTACCGCCGACTCCTAGTCCTTGTGTTAAATCTTCACCTAACTGTAACGTTATTGGTGCTTGCGATATCTTAAGTGCTTGTGCATCAGTATTAAAAGCCATGAATTCAACCCCCTGAATATCATAATCCGAGATCATTGTATTTATAGCATTACATCCGCCTCCACCAACCCCTACTACTTTTATTTTGCTAATCGGGTCTACATTTGTTGTAACTAACATATCTGCTTTACTGTTAAATTAATTTACTAGGGCAGTAAAGATTTAAACCAATCTATAACTTTGCCAAAAAATCCAGAGACATCTACTTTTGCCTTATCACCGCCAGAAGAAATCTCTACGTCATCGTCTAATGCATGCTTGATTAATCCTTGTACAGCTGAATATGAAGGGTCTGATATCTCTTCTGTCATCCCTGTAAGACCTGAAGGATACCCTACTCTAGCTGCAACACCAAAAATACTCTGAGTTAACTTAGTTAAATCCCTAAGTTGGCTAGTACCTCCTGTTAAAACAATTCCTGCAGGCATAGCAATCTCATATCCTGCTTTTGTTATATGATCGTTTGCCATTTCAAATATCTCTTCACATCTTGCCTCTATAATCTTCTGTAACATCTCTTTTGAAACTCTCTTGTCTATATCAATAACTGAAAGATCTATCTCCTCTCCCTTATCTTTCTTCTCTTTTACATCATCTTTCTTCCTTAAAAGAGCTGGGGTAGAATCCAAGCTTTTTGACTTAGACTCAGGAGACTTATTATCCAGAAGATCATTTAAATTCACCTTAATCTTTTCAGCTTCCTCTAAGGAAACTTGAAGACCTATCGCGATATCACTTGTAATACTACTACCACCTAGAGGTATACAACCACTATATATTATGGAGCCCTCTTGGAATATACATATTGTAGTAGTGCCAGAACCAATATCTAGCATAGTCACGCCCAACTCCTTCTCTGTGTCTGTCAAAACAGCTAAAGAAGAGGCCCAACCTGTGAATATGACATCATATACATTGGAGCCTATCTGATCCACACATTTCTTAATATTTTGCCAATATGAATTAGGTGCAGTGATGATATGAGTTTCAACCTCTAACCTTCCACCACTCATACCAATTGGATATTTAATCCCACCCTGATTATCAACTACAAACTCTCTGGGTATTATGTGTATAGGGTTGAGATTATCCGGCAAAGAAAGTGTCCTGGCATTCTCTATAGCTCTATATGTATCATCTATTGTAATCTCTGATCCAGCTACCGCTATTACCCCTTTATTATTCAAACTTGTTACCTGCTCGCCATTAATAGAGACATACACATCTGAAACTGTTACTCCAGCCATTCTTTCTGCTGCTGTAACACTATCTGAAATTGCACTTGTCGCATTATCAATATTAACAACCACACCCTTTTTTATTCCTTTACTAGGATGTGAACATACTCCTATTACAGTAGGTTGTTGATCATCCTCTACTGAGGTTATTACAGTAGTAATTTTTGAAGAACCGACATCTATTGCTGTTATTATTTTGCGTGCCATAATTGTTTAGAGGCAGTAAATTAACTTTAAATTTATTATATACAAAAATTCCAATTAAACAAGTTGTATTTAATAATATAATCAAAATCTAGTATTTTAGCAAGACATACCTACTCTCTCATTACCGGTCTTTCAAAACGCAAATCTAAACTTCCAAATTCTAACAAATCATTCTTTATCTTTCCAATAACAACAATAAATCTTTTAAGCTGTATCGATATATCCTCTGCCAATGAGAAAGTAAATTCTTTTCCGTCATCATCAAATATCTTTAATACTCCACTCTCTAAAGTAATATTGACTATCTTGTAATTAAAGGTTTCAACTACTTCCACCACCCTATTTATATCCTCCATTAACAACAATCTCTTCTTACCATCTTCCAGCACAGATATTTCCATATCAGTAGAGGTAAAATATATCAAAGAGTTCTCAGTAGCATAATTTATACAGAATTGCTCCGGTATTTCTGTATCTTCTTCTAATATATCGTGTAATACGAACCCTCCAGGAGAAAGAACAAAACATTGATCTGAAAGGAGTTCTACTACATACTTAGATTGATGTATCTCTACAAAAAGGACAACTTTGTTTGGTAAAACTTTCTCTATCCTTACTTTCTTCACCTCTGCAATATTGGAGTACATATTTTTTTGGTGTTCTTTAGGTGAGAAAAGAAAATAGTTAGAAGAGAATATGTTTTCATCAAAGTATTTCTCTATTTCTAGAAAAATAGGTCTATCAATATCCTCCCCATCAACATCTATCACCTCATGTTTTGTAATATTCCAAAATCCTAAAAGTAATGATAAGGAAAAAACTAAAAGAAATGAGAACAAAAAGATATTTTTTCTGATTAAAACAACTATCTTGAGTCTCATCATCTTCTCTTTCCAAAAACTTTTAGGTTTCTTTTCTTCTTCGGTATTCATAGTTGTATATGTATAGATATTAACATTGAAACAGAAGAATTAAAACAGAGTTTACTTTCTTCTTCAATCTCTGCTAGTATAGCCTACTATGATATCTGAATTTCTACATAGAACTGCTATATGGATTACAGGATTTGGGTATTGGGGGATATTTATTGCTTGCTTTGGTGTTTTCCCTGCTGAAGTAGCTATCTCTGCGTTAGCTGCTATTAGACCTAACAACCTAGTTGAAATATCCTTAACTGCCGCATTGGGGGAAACATTTGGTGCTATCCCTCCTTATCTATTGGGTTTGTACTTTCATAAAAAAGATATACTTGGCTTTATTGAAAAAAGAGGAAAGATTATTAATGTTTCTAAAACTGCATATGAAAATGGATATAGGGCTATAAAAAAGAAAGGAGGTATATATCTATTCTTTGCAAGATTTATCCCTTGGCTTAGGGTTGTAGCATCCATAGTTGCAGGGTATGTAAAATATAATTATATAGTATTCTCTATAACCGTATTCATACCTACATTCATATATGCCTACGGTTTTGCATACCTAGGAGCAAGGGCAGGATTTAGCTGGCAAGAAATAAAGAGGATACTAGATACTTTCAATAATGCAGTACTGATACTTATAGGTATAGGTTTACTTATTTACGGGTACAAAAACAGAAAAAAGATATTCAGAAAGAAGAAGTGAGCGAGAGACGGGACTTGAACCCGCGACCTACACATTGGCAATGTGTTGTTCTAGCCAACTGAACTACTCTCGCGTGTGCCAAGACCCAGATTTGAACTGGGGACCCCCTGTTCTTCAGACAGATGCTCTACCAGACTGAGCTATCTTGGCATACAGGCAGATAAAATAATATCAGAAATATCATCTCTGTTCAACCAGCATCTTCTTAAATTTCTTTTTAAACAGCTCTTTAGTATTAACATTTTCTACACTCCCCCCTATATTCTCATAGTCCCATTTCTTACTTTCAAAACTCTGCAGAACTTTTTCAAAACGCTCTACATTCCATTTATTAAAAAACAAACCTGAAACATTCTCTTTAACTAACTCTAAACTACCCCCTCCTCTGTATGCTAAAACAGGAGTCCCGCAACTTAGTGCCTCTACACAAAAAATACCGTAATCCTCAATACCTGCAACAATATATCCTCTCGCATTTGATATTAAATCCCATTTCTTTTTCTCCGACACCCAATCTAATATCTCAATATTACTGTACTTTCTATATCTCTTTTTTAATTTCTTTCTCATAGAGCCTGTACCTATGATTTTTAGATTAAACCCTATCTTAGCTGCACACTCTAAAAGGAAATCACCTCTTTTGTTTGGCTCGTAAGGGGCACCTGCAAGGTAGTAATTCTCTCTTTTTCTGTTAATCTTACCTTTGTACAAAGTAACAGGAGGATATATTACATTATGAATATCTTTACCCCAATATTTCTCTACTCTTTTTTTAATAAAGTAGGAATTAGCAATCAATATATCTGCTCTCTGTGCAGCTACTACATCCCATATCCTATTAAAAAAAAGTAAAAAAGATACAGTAGCTCTCTTTAGAAAATTAAATTTTACAACATCAAAATAGAGAGGTTGTAAATCCCAAATATATCGCATAGGAGAATTTACATATACTATATGCTTACAGCTTAGAGGAGTTATAACACCGTGCGATACAGAGGATGTATTTGATATTATTAGATCATAACTAGATAAATCAAAACTCTCTATAGCAATTGGCCAAAGATAGAGGGTGTATCTGTAGAAATGCTTGATAAAAGGCAATTTATTCAAAAAAGAAAAACATATATTGTGCTTCCTTAAGCTACTGGATAGTAGCTCTTTCTTACCAAATAGTGCATATATATCTGCTTGTGGAAATATTTCTCCAAATACTTCTAAAACTCTGTTTGCTCCAGCCATTTTCCATAGAGATTCAGTTATTATCGCAACCTTGTATTTTGAAATATCCCTATTCATCATCATAAAGTAGTACTGTACCCTTTCTCTTTTTTACACTTTTTGGTCTAGTTAAAACTAATACACCTCCAAACAGCACTAAAATTATCCCAGTTACTAATACATATTTGTCAATAGGAATAGAGGTAGTTGGAATATTTGGGTCTACAATCACATCTCCTACTGTGAAAGTAGCTAACTCAGGCTTACTTGCTAAGATATTAATTGGTGGGCTTCCATCCTTTAGCATTACTGTATCAAAAGTTGTCCCTGTTCCTACATACTCCCAATCTAATTCTGTTTCTCCCTCTTTTAAGATATCAAATGTTAACCTTGCAAAAATATCTGATTTCTCACCTGTTTTGTAAAGGGTACCCTCTCCAGATTGAGTAAATCCTGTAAGAAGTATAACTCCATTTTCATTGTCAGTAGATGTCTCGTCTTGAGGAAATTCATCAAAAAGAGTATTGTTTCTTTCTGCTTTTTTTAGTTGAAGAAATTCAGGATCAAACAGTACGGTAAACTTAGCCAAAGCTATCTCTTCTCCTGCTGTATTTACTAATATATCAACAATGAAACCATTTTCTTTATTCAATACTACACCTCCTTTTGGATAGAAAGACATCATAGGCTCAGAGGCAAATAGTAATGAACTACCGAAAGAGAAAGATAGTAACAAAAAGAGGAAAACTGTTAATATTCTTTTAATATTCTTCACTGTAATATATTAACACATTATATAACTGGTCTTAAATCTATACCTGTCATATTTACAGGAATTTCTAACCCTAACAGACCTAATGTTGTAGGAGCAACATCAGCAAGGAGACCCTGAACCTTTGCCCTCTCTCCCGTTCCTATCTTTAATGTCCTAATGCCAATCTTAGACTCCACCTCTTCTGGCCTAGTTAATATGGTAAAAGGAACAGGATTACTTGTATGCGCTATATCTATTCTCTTTGTTTCTCTATCAATCATACTTTCACAATTCCCATGATCTGCCGTTATTATAACAGCACCGCCCGCCTTTAATGTCTCGATTGCAATCTCTTGTACACATCTATCAACTACCTGATTTGCTCTCACCGTAGCCTTAAAATCGCCCGTATGACCAATCATATCAGGATTAGCAAAATTAAGAAGTATAAAATTGTAAGGAACCTTAGAGATCTCCCTTATCCTCCTTACCGTCTCATCCTTAATATCAAACGCTCTCATTTCTGGAATATCTACATAGTCCTCTACCCTTGGAGATGGAATATTAAAGAAGACCTCTCCTGTGTGTGGCGTCTCAGTAGCCCCATTAAAGAAATATGTCACATGCATAAATTTCTCTGTTTCAGCAATATGAAATTGTGTCTTTCCCTTTTCTGAAAGATATGAGGAGAGAGATTTCCTAACTGGAAGAGGAGGGAATATGACTTTAGCATCCAAACCTTCCTCATATCCAGTCATGGTAACAAAAAACAAATCTTTAGGATAATTCCTTCTAGTAAAATATTTAAACTCTTTCTTTACAAATGCTTTTGTTAACTGCCTGGCCCTGTCTTCTCTAAAGTTCCAGAAAAGTACTGCATCACCTGAAAGAATCTGTCCAACAGGAGAGCCTCGCTCATCTACTCTTACTCTTGGTACAAAGAATTGATCATCTTCCTGATTTTGATACGCTCTCTGTACTACCTTACTGGGATTGGTAAAAGTTTCTTCTGAAAGGCCTACCATAGCATCGTAGGCAAGCTTTGTCCTCTCCCACCTACTATCCCTGTCCATACCAAAAAACCTCCCCTGTATAGATGCTATCTTACCCACACCAATCTCTAATAGCTTACCCTCTAACTCTTTAATATAGTGTATGCCCTCCATAGGACTTGTATCTCTACCATCTAGCATGATGTGAATAAAAGGATCTACACCCTTAGCTGCACATATCTCCAGAAGAGAATAAAGATGTCTACTATGCCCATGCACTCCGGCAGGACTCAGAACTCCTGTAAGATGAAGTCTTGTATTTCTTCGTTTTAAAGTAGAAAACATCTCTTCAATAACTGGGTTTGTAAATAGCTCATCTCTTTTAATTGCATCATTAATTCTTGGAAGTGACTGATAGACTACTTGACCAGCACCTAAATTAAGATGTCCTACTTCAGAATTACCTGGCTCTCCCTCAGGAAGTCCTACATGAACCCCTGATGCGTTCAAAAGAGTAGATCTACCATATGTCCATGCCGTATCAAGAAAAGGTGTATGAGCTGCCAACACTGCGTTACCCTCTGAATCGGGATGTATTCCAAATCCATCCAATATTATTAAAGTTACAAACCTCCTTACATCCAAAATATTCTCATTTCCTAATTGTTGTTTTGTTAAAAAATTCATCATTAAGTAGCAATTAAATCATAACATACATATAATATACCGTATGAATGATTTACGCAAAAACGACCTAATTAAGCTCTCTGAAGAAATTAACCAGAGTATTAATGCTCTTAATTTAGAGAAGAAAAAAAAGGATTTACTCTCTTTAGAGAAGAAAAGTGTACAGAGTGATTTTTGGAAAGATAACAACAAAGCACAGGACACTATGAACAAAATAGCTTACCTAAGAGATGAAATAGATACAGCACAAAATTTACAGGATGAAATCTCATCTCTTGTAGAACTCTTTGATGATCTCGAAGAAAATGATCAAAACCAACTAACAGAAGATTATCTTTCCTTAAAAGAAAGATTAGAAAAGTTCTCTTTAAGAAAATTTCTTTCGGGAAAATATGACAATCTAAAAGCAATACTGAGTATAACAGCAGGACAGGGAGGAACTGAATCAAATGATTGGGCAGCAATGCTTTTTAGAATGTATACCATGTATTTTGATAAAGAAGGATGGGCATATGAAGTCATTAGTCTACATAAAGGGAATGAAGCAGGTATTACAAATGCAACTATTCATATAAATCAACCTTACTCTTTTGGCTTACTGAAAAAAGAGCACGGCGCTCACAGATTGGTAAGAATATCACCCTACAATGCACAAGGTCTTAGACAGACAACATTTGCAGGTATTGAAGTACTCCCTCAATTTGAAGATATAGATGATGAGATAGAGATAAATGAAAAGGATATAGAATTTAAAGCAGTAAGATCAGGAGGTCCTGGTGGTCAAAATGTAAACAAAACATCTACCGCTGTTCAGATTACTCACATACCAACAGGTATCTCCGCACATAGTTCGGATAGTAAAAGCCAGGCTCTAAATCGGGAGAATGCCACGCAAATACTTAGAGCTAAGCTGTGGAGGATAAAAGAGGAGAAACAATTAAAAAGGATTAATGATATTAAAGGTGAATACAAGGTAGCTGGATGGGGAAATCAGATTAGAAATTACATACTACACCCTTACAAATTAGTAAAAGATTTGAGAACAGGAATTGAGTCAAATAATCCCAAAGATATCCTTGATGGGAATATTGACAAGTTTCTTGAAGCTCAGGTGAGAATAGAGTAATATATTTAAATACATAAACTGTTTAAAACTGCCAATGCTGTTTTTTGACAAAGTAACCAAGAAATACAACGAAGATATCACAGCTTTAGAAGATGTGTTTTTTAAAGTAGATAGAGGTGAATTTACTTTTCTTGTTGGTCCCTCTGGAGCAGGTAAAACCACACTTCTTAGATTACTAATACGAGAAGAACTCCCCTCCTCTGGCAACATATATTTTGAAGATATTGAAGTCCCTAAACTCCCTAGAAAACTCCTTCCAACATATAGACAAAGATTAGGTGTTGTATTCCAGGACATTAAATTTCTACAGAGTAAAACATTAGAAGAAAACATTGCTTTTGCATTAGAGATACTGGGTAAGGACAACAAAGAAATTATAGAAACTACGGAGTATTTACTAGAATTAGTTAAATTACAAGATAGAAGAAACCTCTTTCCTGAGCAATTGTCTGGAGGTGAACAACAGAGAGCTGCAATAGCCAGAGCATTAGCAAATGCTCCTGATCTACTTGTTGCAGATGAACCTACGGGCAATCTAGATCCAGAGAGTGGTCTGGCTGTATTAAATATATTAAAGGATATTAACAAGGCAGGCACTACTGTCCTAGTTATTAGCCATGACAGAGATATTGTTAATCAGATGAAAACAAGAGTTATCAGAATGGTTGAAGGAAAAATTGTTTCAGATACAAAAGGAGATTATGACTCAGTAGGAAAACCAAAAGAAGCTCCTAAAAAGGATAAGATTACTACAGAGAAGAAAGAAGATACTGAAAAGAAAAAACAGCTCAAAGAAAAAGAGGAAGTACATGAAAGTCTTAAGGGTCTTAAAAAGAAAATAGTGGATAAGCTTTTAAATGCTAAGATTAAAGATATGGATTTAGTACTTAATCTTACAGAAGACGATTTAGAAAATTTAAAACTCACTAAAGGAGAAAGAAAATCTTTAGAGGAGTTTGTAAAGGAATATTTAAATAAATCAGAGAAATAATATGGCACAAACAGACAAAATACTTAATACTGCTAAAAAGAATATTAAGAGGAACAAATTGCTCTCTTTTTCTACTGTATTTGTTACAACAATTGTGCTCGCAATATCCTCTCTCTTTATCAGTGCTGCTATATTTGCACAGAAGGCTGTTAGATACTATGAGAAAAGAGCTCAGGTTATAATATTCTTTAAAAGGGATGCTCCAGAGAAACAGATTTTAGCTACACGAGAAAAGATATATGATAAAGAGCTAATTGAAGAGATTCTCTATGTATCCCAAGAGGATGCTCTTTTGATTTATCAAAGAGATTTTGCAGATAATCCTGATTTACTTGCTACAGTTACAGCAGATTCTCTTCCTCCTAGTTTAGAGATACGTGCAAGAGATATAGATTCTCTAATAGAGATTATTGAGATAATTAATAGTGAGAAAGAAACTAATGCCTACATAGATGACATTTTGTATTTTAAAGATGTTGTAGATAACTTAAGAACTCTTTCTAGGATAATAAATATTGGATCTATTGTATTAATATCAGGGTTATTACTAATTACATTCTCCCTTATAAGAATAACAATAGGTTTTAATATTAATGCCCATAGAGATGAGATACGAATAATGCATTTGGTAGGCAGTACTGATAAATTCATAAGACTCCCCTTTATCCTAGAAGGTCTCTTTTACGGTGTAGCTGGTGGTCTTCTAACTGCTACATTAATAATAGTTCCTTGGTATATTTTAGTTTACTATACTCAAAATACTGATTTTTCTTTTTGGATTAATCAATTGCTGTTAGATTTTAATTTTGATTTCCTAATATCAATAAATATTGCCTTTGTACTAATATATTACCTAGTACATATGTTACTGGGTGGGTCTCTTGGTATTATTAGTAGTATTAGTGCAGTTAAGAGATATTTAGGAGATAAGTAAGTATGTATAGAAACAGGATTGTTACAATTTTGTTAGTAATGTTCTCTATCTTTTCTTTTTTCTTTCTCTTTAGTTATTCAGAAAAAGATGTTTTTGCACAGGTTAGTTGCCCTAGTAATATAGATCCTAGTTCTCCGGCCTGTTTAAATTATTTAAGAGATCAGCAATACACCTTACAAAAACAACAAGGAGCATTACAATCAAAGATTAGTGATGAAGAATATCAGCAACTTTCATTGCAAGATAGGATAGCATATACAAATATACAGATAGAACAAACAGAGCAATCAATTAAAATTCTAGAAGTAGAAATAGCTGCACATAATGTGGAAATTGATCTTCTTAAAAAAAACATCGATGAGAAAGAAGACAGTATATCTGTTTTAGGACAAGAGGTTAGTATTTTAGGAAATACAGTTACAAAGAGAATAAGTGAATCTTACAAATATTCTTTCGTAGGACCACTAGAACTATTCCTTGATGTTAAAAACATCTCCACAATTATTAGGAAAACAAAATATTTAGTAATTACAAGATCTCAAGACAGAAAATACTTAGAAGATTACAATTCTAAAATTATAGGAATAAAAGAAGAAGAAAGAGTACTTGATGAGAAAAAGACAGAACTTCAGGCTAAAAGGAATGCTGTTGAGACAGAACAACAAGAGCTTACTCTTCAAAAAGAAATGTTAAAAGCACAAAAAACACAAAGGGAGAGACTCCTAGTTGAATCAAAAGCTAGAGAAGCTGAATTGCTAGCAGAATACAACAGAAATAGAGGACAATTAGATGCTTTGGATGCTGCTATTATTGAGTACATTGGAAAATTCGGTGACAAAGCTATAGATAAAGGTCCTGTATCTGCAGGAAATTGGATAGGCAATATGGGTAATACTGGATTATCTTCGGGAGCACATTTGCATTTTTCAATTAGAGATAGTTACTATGGAAATCCGTGCGAAGGAAATATCCAAATATTTGAAAACGGATATATGGTGATGGGTGGACCTTCTTGGTTGGATGGGTTATATACTTTAAGTTGGCCATACCTATATAGTGGGCATACTCTCTCTTTTCCTTTAGCAGGCCCTCATGTAATTCTAACTCCACAAAAGAAAGGCAATTGGCATCCTTTTTATCATCAAGGTTATGCTATTGATCTCACTTCTTATCGATCAGACAGAAGCGTAAATGTAGGCGCCCCTGTATTTGCCGCAATGGGTGGCACTTTATACAAAGCTACAGATGGACATGGAGGGAATTATGCATATATCAGACACACTAATGGCTGGACTACCTGTTACCTCCATCTCCAATAAGCCCTTCCTTCTTTCTAAATATTCTGTTAAACTTAATTTAATAATTTATACATAAAAATACATATGCCTAAGAAAAAGAAACAAACTGCCTCAAAAAAGGAGAAACAGACAACTTCTAAAGAAACACCGAAGAAGAAAGCTCCTACTAAAACAAAGGAGAAAACTCCTAAAAAGTTCGAGTGCAAACTCTGTAAAAACCCTGAGAGTCTAAAACCCATTATTAAAATAGTAGGTACTGTATTAATTATAGTTGCTTCATTAGCATTTGTAGATCTCTTAGTACAGTATATAAATAATGATTATAGTATTGCTGTTGTTAATGGTACTAGAGTAACAAAGAATGAGTGGCACAACAGACTGGCCAGCACATACGGTGTCGGAATTGCATCACAGATGATAGAGGAAAAAATAGTGAGATTGGAAGCTAAAGAAGAAGGAGTGAGTGTAGAACAGGAAGAGATAGATAAGGAAATTGACAAAATAATTGAAAGTATAGGAGGGGAGGAGATGTTTAATGATGCACTAAGAGCTAACAATATTACCTTAAAAGACTTAAGAGATCAGATAGAGATAGACCTTCTTGCTACCAAAATATTAACACCTAACTTAGAGTATGAAGAGGAAGATGTTATTGATTTCTTTAATCAGTATAGTGATGTAATATTTCCAGATGAGACAGCTGAATTAGAGGAAGGAGAGAAATTAGATTTTGATACATTCCGAGAAGAGACCGAAGAGATCTTTATTCAACAGGAAGTACAGATGCAAAAAGGATCATGGCTTGCTGAGAAGAAGTTACAGTACAATATCCAAGATAACTCTACAGATAAGCCTGCATACGGTTTCCTAACCATTACAACTAATATTGTTAACAACCTATTAGAAAAGGTAGGGAATAATAATGTAGAGGATAGTGTAGAAGAGTAAAATCTTTTTCAAAGAAACTAAAGGAGGTTATATGTAACCTCCTTTTTTTATAGCGATACTATGCTGGTTCTACTAAACCATAATCACCCTGCTCTCTTTTATATATCATAGTTATCTTATCTGTTTTTTTACTTCTAAACAGAAACTGTCTGTATCCTAATAATTCCATCATCTCTATTGCCTCTCCCTCTTCCAGTACCTCTAGGTTTTTAATAGTTTTCCTTGTGGCTATGTTAGGTACATAGTTAGAGTAATCATAATCATCTAACTGTTTCTCTACTTCTTTGGTAAGCTTATCTAGAACAACATCTGCTTCCATTACCTTCCAAGGCTTCTCACCCTCCCAGTGTGCCCTCTTATCCTTGTATCTCTTCAACCTCCTTATTAATGTATCTATACCAAAATCGATATTAGCATACATATCAGGACCACTTTGTTCTACTCTAATTCGACTATTGGGCAACATCATATTGATATCTAGTCTA
>Ga0265293_10000746_pt1 | contig 74980 bp, 72 predicted proteins | sample Munlanlewell138R_FD_192505 | JGI IMG/M metagenome (GOLD analysis project Ga0265293, IMG submission 192505) | Leachate microbial communities from a municipal landfill in Southern Ontario, Canada - Leachate well 138R | ecosystem: Engineered > Solid waste > Landfill > Unclassified | place: Canada... | reverse complement strand
CCTTCTTTTTTAAGAAACTGACTTCTGCTCTTGTGTACTTGTTGTACTTCGTACTTCTTGTACTCTTCCAATCTTTCAATGAACTATCTTTTTTTTAGCACCCTCCGCAAAGGGGTTGCAAAGATAAGTGTTTTATTTTTGTTTCTCCAAATGTTTTTCGAAAAAAACATACAAATTCTTAAAAAATAGATACAATAATTATGCCTATCTTTGATGCACTGTTGAAAACCAGGCATCTGTTAATATACAAAAGATTTAAAACTTATGCAAGAAAGGAATTTAGTAATCATTCCAACCTATAATGAAAAGGAAAATGCAGAAAAAATAATCCGAACTGTTTTTGCATTAGACGTGCCTTTTCATATCCTGATAGTTGACGACAACTCTCCCGATGGTACCGCCGAAATCGTTCGTTCCCTTATTCCAGAATTTACAGGCAGGCTGCATATGATAGAACGCGAGGGAAAATTGGGTCTGGGAACAGCCTATCTGGCAGGTTTCACATGGGGACTGGAGCAAGGTTACGATTACCTTATAGAAATGGATGCCGATTTTTCACACAATCCACAGGATCTTCCCCGGCTTATCGATGCATGCCGGCAGGGAGCTCATGTATCCATAGGCTCACGCTACAGCAAAGGAATAAGCGTGATTAACTGGCCCATTGGACGTGTGCTTATGTCCTGGTTTGCATCTGTATTCGTCAGGACTATCTTACGTATGCCAATTTATGACTGTACGGCAGGCTTTATCTGTTACCACCGCACTGTGTTGGAAAGCATTGATTTTGACTGGGTGAAAATGAAGGGATACGGGTTCCAGATATCCATGAAATATTTCGCCTACAAACTGGGCTTTACAGTAGTAGAAGTTCCTATCATTTTTATTGACAGAACGGAAGGAACTTCCAAAATGAGCAGCGGTATTTTTGGTGAAGCGTTTTGGGGCGTTCTCAAGCTCCGCTTTAAAAGATTTCCAAAAAAACAAAAGAAATAACCCTATCCTATGCAAACGCTCATTCGCAATGCCACCATCGTAAATGAGGGGTCTGTACGCACAGGCTGTGTAATCCTGGAAGGAAAACGCATTGTTTTTGTTTTGTACGGAAAAAATGCCGGCGAAAAAGCAGAAAAATTATGTACTCCCTCATGCAGGATAATAGATGCAGAAGGCTATTATTTGTTACCGGGCATTATTGATGATCAGGTTCATTTTCGCGAACCGGGACAACCGCAAAAAGGATCTATGGAAACGGAGAGCCGGGCTGCCTTGCTGGGCGGAGTTACGGGTGTTCTGGATATGCCAAACAATACACCTGCCGTGACAACGGTAGCTGCTCTACAAGAAAAATACAGGTTGGCGGCAAATAACATGTACGTCAATTATGGGTTTTATATGGGTGCTACCAACACCAACGTACATGATGTACTGACACCCGGTCTGCCCGGGTGCGGATTAAAAATTTTCATGGGTTCTTCTACAGGAAATATGCTGGTTAACGACCCGGCCGTGCTGGATATTTATTTCAAAGAATTCCGGGGAATTATTGCTACCCATTGCGAAGAAGAATCTATTATCCGTGACAACCTGGAATCTGCCCGCTCCCTGTATCCCGATGGTATTCCCTGGCCAATGCACAGTACCATTCGGAGCCGCACAGCTTGTATAGTATCCACACGGAAAGCTCTGGAACTTGCATTGAAACACCACAGCCGGCTGCACATACTTCATATATCCACAAAAGAAGAAATTGACATGGTATGTGCTGCACGCCGAATCAATCCCGGCATCAGCTGTGAAGCAGCCCTGCCTCATTTGTGGTTTACAGACGCCGATTACAACACCTATGGATCCCTTGTAAAATGCAATCCTTCCCTTAAAACAAGCGCAGACAGAGAAGCCCTGCAGAAAGCCGTTGACAACAGAACCATACAGGTTATAGGGTCAGATCATGCCCCCCACACATTTGAGGAAAAACAAAACACGTATCCGGATGCTCCGTCCGGAATTCCTCTTATTCAACATACCTGTCAAATGCTTATGGAATTAGTGAAAAAGAAGCAACTCTCCCTCACCTCTGTAGCTGATGCCTGTTGCCACGAACCGGCCCGCTTGTTTGGTATCAAAGAACGCGGTTTTATTCGTGAAGGGTACTTTGCAGACCTAATTATAGTTGACCCCCGTACAGAGCACCGGGTTACCAAATCTGAATTGGAAACAACCTGCCATTGGAGTCCTCTGGAAGGACATCTTTTTTCTACTTCCGTGACACATGTCTTTGTAAACGGAACTTTAGCCGTGGAAAATGGCAGCATTCTTCAAAAACCCCCTGTATCAGCCCTAATCTAACATGAACAAAAAACGCCTGAGAGCTTACGTATTAATATGTATCACCATTATTTTTTGGGGTGTCTCTTTTTTCTGGACTAACCGGTTGCTTAATCTGGGCATCCCTGTTTTCTTCCTGATCTTCACAAGAATTTCTCTTGCAGCCCTCATTTTGTTTGTGACAGGACGGTCTTTAGGACTCATTGAAAAGCTGAGAAGAAAGAAAGACCTGCTGTGGTTTTTTGCTCTGGCCCTTATGGAACCGTTCTTTTATTTTATTGGCGAAACCTACGGGGTAAAACTTACGGCAAGTCCCAGCCTTACGTCTGCTATTGTGTCCAGCATACCTATTTTTGGTCTGATTGCAGGAGTTACCTTTTATAAAGAAAAAGTAAGCGTAAAAAACATCATTGGTATTTTTTTGACAGTTCCCGGCTTGTTGATGGTAATATTTGGCAAATGGGGATTTAATCTGACAAATGCGGAAGGTATGTCCGGCACAAATATGCCGCTGGGTATTGCTTTCCTCTTTATGTCTGTTCTGGCTGCTGTAGGACATACCGTGATTATCAAAAGAATGACCATGTACTACAACGCCTTTACAGTCACGTTTTACCAACACGCACTGGGGGCTTTGTATTTTATTCTGCCCATGCTCCTTTACGATATACCCAAGATGGACGTCCCGGCCGTGTTGACAGACTGGAACTTTTGGTACCCCATCCTTATACTGGCTGTATTTTGTTCCAGTCTTGCGTTCTTCTTATTTACCCTGTCTATTAAAGAACTGGGGATTACCCGTACCAATACATTTATAGCCATCATTCCCATTGTAACGGCCATTACAGGGGTGTTGCTGGGAATTGAAACCATCGAGTGGATTCAGGGAGTTGGAATTGTGGTGGTGGTGGGCGGAGTCATTCTATCGCAATTGCGTTCCGATAATCAATTGCATTCCGATACTCAATCGCGCTCCAGGCGTAACTGAATTCTGTTCCGTTCGGGATCCACTTTCAGGACCCTGACCATAACATGTTCATGCAATTTGACCACATCAAGGGGATTGTGAACGTATTTACGTCCCATCTGGGAAACGTGAATAAGACCATCCTGCTTGATACCAATATTGACAAAAGCTCCAAAGTCAGTTACGTTGCTTACGATTCCCGGCAGAACCATTCCTTCCTTCAGGTCGTCAATGGATAGGATGGAATTGTCAAATTCCCACACCTTGATGATTTCCCGGGGGTCACGTCCCGGTTTGTCCAGTTCTGCCATAATGTCATGTAAGGTGGGCATGCCAGCTTCTTCTGTAACGTAACGCTTCAAGTCAATTGTTTTGCGTAATTCTTCCGATTCCACCAATTGGTTTATGGTTACGCCCAAATCTTCGGCAATTTGCCTGACTAAAGGATAACGTTCCGGATGAACGCCTGTATTGTCCAGAATATCCTGTGCACCCGGGATACGTAAAAATCCCGCGCATTGTTCATAAGCTTTTTCTCCAAGCCTGGGCACTTGTTTCAAATCCTCCCTGCATGCAAACGGACCGTTGTTTTTTCTGTATTCTACAATATTCTGTGCCAACCGCGGACCCAGTCCGGACACATAAGTAAGCAACCTGTGGCTGGCCGTATTCAGGTTCACCCCCACATGGTTTACACACAATTCCACCGTCTGATCTAAGCTTTCTTGCAACAGAGTCTGGTTAATATCGTGTTGGTACTGGCCTACTCCCAAAGATTTGGGGTCAATCTTAACCAATTCTGCCAGCGGGTCCATAAGCCTCCTTCCAATAGAAACAGCTCCGCGTACCGTTACATCGTAATCCGGAAACTCTTCCCTGCCCGCAGGTGATGCAGAATATACGCTGGCTCCATCTTCATTAACAGAGTAAATCTGTATTTTATGTGGAAAGGCTATTTTCTTTAAGAATTGCTCCGTTTCACGTCCTGCTGTTCCGTTTCCAACAGCTATGACCTGAATTTTATAGGCTTCAACCAATTGTGATACCTTACGCATCGCCTGGCTACGCTCATTTCTGGGGGGATGCGGATAAATAGTATCGTTGTGGAGCAAGTCTCCCTGTTCGTTCAGACATACTACTTTGCAGCCTGTACGAAAACCGGGGTCAATCGCAAGAACTTTTTTTTGTCCCAAAGGAGGTGCTAACAACAATTGCCGCAGGTTTTCCTGAAATACCTGAACCGAGGCGCGATCTGCTTTGTCTTTGTAATAATTCAGCACCTGATTTTCAATGGAGGGGTGCATCAACCGCCGGTACCCGTCGGCTAAGGCTTCTTTCATATGCCAGCGTGCCTGTGCATGTCCTTCTTTCTGTCCGGCATCCCGGTTTTCAGATAAAAAAACTTTCTCTACCTGTGCCAACGGGGCCTGCTCCGGCCAAGGCTTCAGAGCAATAGATACAACACCTTCTTTATGAGCTCTGAGCAACGCAAGCAACCTGTGCGGTGCTATAGAGCGAAGGACCTCTGTGTAATCAAAATAATTGCGGTACTTATCGCCTTCCTCTTCTTTGTCTTTTTGTACTTTGGAGACAATTCTTCCCTCCTTTTGGTACATATTCCGGATTTGCTCACGCAAGCCGGCATGTTCACTGGCAACCTCTGCTATGATGTCGCGGGCACCGGCAAGAGCTTCTTCTGCATCGGCTACCTCGGGGCCTGTATAGCTTTGTGCCAGCTGCAGGCAATCATCGGAAGTGTTGTCCATAATAGCCAGAGCCAAAGGTTCCAGTCCCCTGCTGCGTGCAAGCCAGGCACGTGTTTTCCGTTTGGGTCTGAAAGGCAGGTACAAATCTTCCAACCGGTTCATTTGCCAACAGTTGTCAATAGCATCCCGTAATTCAGGTGTCATTTTTTCCTGTTCTTCAATAGAACGGAGGATGGCTTCTTTTCGTTTGTCCAGCTCCCGGTAGTTTTCCCATAACATTTTTACGGCAGCCACCTGTACCTCGTCCAGCGATCCGGTTGCTTCTTTACGGTAACGACTTACAAAGGGAATGGTTGCTCCGTCTGCAAACAATGCGATGGTATGTTCCACCTGCCACTCTTTAATGTGCAGCTCGGATGCAATAAGTTCAAGATGTTTTTTATTCATGCGAAACCTGGGATAATTGTTCCCGGTAAGCAGAAAAGATACGCGATTTTGAAACAAATCCCAAATAACGGGACTCGTGGTCCAAAACAGGCAGATTCCACGCTCCGGAATGTTCGAATTTTTGCATTACGCTTTCCATACGTTCATCCACAAAAACATAATCCAGCGGCCGGTGCATCAATTCATATACATAAACTGTTCTGTACAGTTCCCTACGGAACATAATGGGGCGTATATCGTCCAAAGTAACAATTCCCTGCAGATGGCCTTCGGTATCTGTTACCGGAAACAAGTTTCTTTTGCTTTTCTCCACCACCTCTACCAGTTTCTCCAACGAATAATCTGGATGGACGGTAACGAAATCACTTTCAATAATATCTGATGTTTTAAGCAAGGTCAAAACAGCTTGGTCGCTGTCGTGCGTAAGCAATTTTCCTTCTTTGGCAAGACGTTTTGTATAAATGGAGTATGGCTCAAATTGACGTACCGTAACAAAAGAACAGACAGCCGTAATGATCAAAGGCATCAACAGCTGGTACCCTCCGGTTAACTCGGCAATCAGAAATATTGCTGTCAAGGGTGCCTGCATAACCCCCGACATAAGACCGGCCATGCCTACCAAAGCAAAATTGGACTCGGGTAAAACACATATCCCGGAAATGTTAAGAACCCGGGCCAATACAAACCCCAAAACCCCACCCATAAACAGCGTAGGACCAAAAGTGCCCCCTACCCCTCCGCCTGCATTGGTAAAGGACATAGCAAAAACTTTCAGCAACAATACACAAGAGAAGAACACCGGGATAAACCACACGCTGTTGCTAAGCGAACCGTAAATAAGGCTGTCAACAGCCCCTTCCACATTGTTGTTCAGCAAAGCGGAAAGAGATCCGTATCCTTCTCCGTACAACGGGGGAAACAACACAATAAGAAGGCCCAGCGTAAGGGCCGATATTGCCCAACGCGAATACTCGTTTTTAATACCCGAGATACGGCCTTCCAACCACAAGGTCGTGCGTGTAAAGAAAAGACTGACAAACCCGCATGTGACTCCCAACAGCAGATAATAAGGTATGTTGGCCACAACAAAAGGAGCTGTGGAGCTGGCAAAACTCACTTCTCCTCCCATAATGAGTGAAGCTACAGCCGTTGCTGTAATGGAAGCAGTCAGCAAGGGGATAATGGATCCGAGGGTCAGATTGAAAAGCAGGATCTCAAAGCAAAACAGAACACCTGCCAGCGGGGCTTTAAAAATGCCGGCAATGGCTGCCGCTGCACCGCAGCAGACCAACAGTGTGACGCTCCGGTAGTTCATTCCCAGTTTTCTTCCCACATTGGATCCAATAGCAGCCCCTGTATATACAATGGGTGCTTCTGCCCCCACACTTCCTCCAAAACCAATAGTCATGGCACTGGCTAAAATAGATGTATAGCAATTGTGCCTTTTAATCAACGATTTATTGCAGGAAATAGCCTCCAGAACACGGGTTACTCCATGAGATATATTGTCTTTTACAAAATATTTTACAAAAAGTAAGGACAGCAACATGCCCAGACCGGGCAAAAGAAAATAAGTCAGACTTTCAGCCGGCAAACTGACATGCGTTGTTAACAGATCTTTAATAAACTGGATAAACAACTTGAGCATAACAGCGGCTAATCCGCTGAGAAGCCCAATAACCAGAGACAGCACCAAAAGGAGTGTGGATTCGGGTAAACTCTTAATCTTCTTCCATATCTTCTGCAACATCTGTAAAGCTTGAGTCATCTGTTTCCGGGAAATCAACACTGTCATCGTCTCCCTCGTTATCATCCTCGGAACCGAAAATATCTTTTTCGATTTCATCGTAATCGTCAACCTTTACGTCAACCTTGACCAAATAAATGGCTTCCGGAATTTCAAACGGAACAGCATAAAAATAGGATCCGTCAGGTTTGTCTACCTTCATGATATCTCCCATATAGTCGGCATAGCCACGGGGATACTTTTCTTTCCAGACATACACTAATTGGGGCGGCATATTTGCATAGCCAATTACCAACCTTTTCTTATTAACCAAGGGTCTTTGTGCCGGAGCTTTTTTCATAGAGCAAATAAAAAAAACAGATTTTGATGCAATAATACAATATTATTTTGATTTGCAAATTACATCCTTTCCGGTAATACAATTCCTAGCAAATTCATGGCCGAATCAAGCAACGCTGCTACTTGACCCAAAAGCAAAAGTCTTTGATCCCGCAGCTTGGTGTTTTCTTCGTGAAGCACAGTTACTTCATGGTAGTATTGGTTAAATTCCCTGGCCAATTCGTAACAGAAATTTGCAATTTGTGCAGGAGAAAACGCTGCTCCGGCTTCTTCCACTACTTGCGGATACCCTGCCATAAGCCTGATAAGCCGCAATTCTTTTTCCAACATGGGCAACCCGTGCATCCGGGCTTTATAGCCATGCTCCTGTGCTTTTCTTAAAATGGATTGAATACGTGCGTAGGTATATTGAATGAAAGGTCCTGTGTTCCCGTTGAAGTCTATAGACTCTTTTGGGTCAAACAGCATGGTTTTTTTGGGATCCACTTTCAGAATAAAATATTTGAGCGCCCCCAACCCCAGTATTTCATACAGCTTATTCTGCTCTTCCGGGGCCATATCTTCCAATTTGCCCGACTCCTGGGAGGTTTCACGGGCTGTTTCTACCATTTTGTCCATCAAGTCATCTGCATCTACCACCGTACCTTCACGTGATTTCATTTTTCCTTCCGGTAGCTCTACCATACCGTATGAAAGATGGAACAGGTTGTCCGACCAGGTATAGCCCAGCTTTTTTAAAATGACTTTCAGTACCTGAAAGTGGTAATTTTGTTCGTTGCCAACCACGTAAACATGGGTATCAAACCGAGATTCGTTATACCGGCTTACTGCGGTACCCAGGTCTTGTGTCATATAAACAGAAGTACCGTCTGCACGAAGCAACAGTTTCTGATCTAATCCGTTTTCTGTTAGATCACACCAAACAGAACCGTCCGGATTCCTGTAAAAGACCCCGTCTTCCAACCCCTTCTCTACCAGTTGCTTTCCCAGCAGGTACGTATTGGACTCGTAGTATATTTTATCAAAAGATACCCCAAGCCGCTTGTACGTTTGATCAAATCCTTTGTACACCCAGCCATTCATTTTCTTCCACAAATCCATTACCTTTGGATCTCCTTGCTCCCACTTTACCAACATATCCTGTGCTTCCACAATAACGGGGGCTTCTTTTTCTGCCTGTTCCCGGAGAATACCTTGTCTTGTAAGTTCTTCTATTTGCTGTTGGTATTTTTCATTAAAAAGAACGTAATAATCGCCTACCAGATGGTCTCCTTTTTTTTCTGCCGTTTCCGGCGTTTCGTTCTTCCCCCATTTTTGCCAGGCCAGCATAGATTTGCTGATATGAATTCCCCTGTCGTTAACAAGATTTACCTTTATAACCCGGTGGCCATTGGCTTCCATAATCCGGGAAACCGACCAGCCAAGCAAGTTGTTACGAATATGTCCCAGGTGAAGCGGTTTGTTTGTATTGGGAGAAGAATATTCCACCATAACAGTCTTTCCGGACGGAGCTTTCATGCCATACTCCGGCGTAGCAGCCATCTGCTGTAAGGTATCTGTCCAGAATTCCGGAGTCATCTTAAGGTTCAAAAACCCTTGTATTACCTGGAAAGAAGCAATTTCCTGCAACATATCTGTAAGTGCCTGACCCAGCTCCATTCCTGTCTGCTGGGGAGATTTTCGGCTGATTTTCAGCAGGGTAAAGACCACTACCGTAACATCGCCTTCAAATTCCTTTCGGGTGCCCTGTACCTGTAATAGTTCCGGATCCGGAACAGTCCCATACAATTTCAGAACGGCTTCTGCCAAGGCCTCTAGTATGATTGTTTCTGCATTCATTTACTAAAATATTGATTAATGGCCACTTTTACCTTTGGAGCCAGTTTAAGCATAGTAAATACCGTACAGAATGCCATGAAAGCATACGCTATATCAATAATGTCCACTACTGCAGTCAAAGGAATAACGGCCCCCATGACCAATGTTGCCAAAAACAAGTAATTGTAATAATGGGCCCTGTGGGCTCCAAATAAAAAATTCGTACACTTGGTACCGTAATACGAATAGGAGAACATCGTAGAAAAGGCAAAAACAAACACAACTACCAGTAACAGGTAACTGCCCCAGCCGGGAATGGAACGCTCAAAGGACTCCATAACCATTTGCATGCCCTGTAAGTCAGATACGGTATATCTGGCATTGATAAGTACAGCCAACGCCGTTAAGGTACACATCAAACCCGAGTCTATGGAGGGAGCAATCATGGCCACAAGCCCTTCGCGTACAGGCTCTGTGTTGCGAGAAGCTCCGTGCATCATAGAGGCTGTTCCCACACCGGCTTCATTCACAAAGGCTGCGCGTCTGGCTCCTATTACTATAACAGACCCGGCTATACCGCCGGCTCCTGCTTTCCATTGAAAAGCCCCTTTAAAAATCGAAGCAAATACGGCCGGCACTTCTCCCCAGTTGGTGATTATTATATAGAATACCAGGAGAAAATAAAAACCTACCATAAAAGGAACAAGGCGCGATGCCACTTTGCCTATCCGGTTTATTCCTCCCAGAACTACTATGGCTACTATGCCGGCAATGGTAACACCTGTAACAAAGCGCAGCCATACGGTATTCTCAATACCTGCCGGAGTATAGACTACCGTTTGCAGGGCTTCTGTAAGCTGGTTGGACTGCATCAGACAAAATGTCCCTATCAGGCCAAACGTAGAAAAGAGCACGGCAAGCGGTTTCCATTTTTTCCCCAGCCCTTCTGTAATCATATACATGGTTCCCCCCTGTAATTCACCGGCACTGTCCCTGCCTTTGTACATGACGGCCAGGGTACCTTCAAAAAATTTGGTGGCCATCCCTACACAGGCACTGACCCACATCCAAAAAATAGCACCGGGCCCGCCAAGTGTGATGGCTACAGCAACACCCGAAATGTTTCCCAAACCTACCGTTGCAGCAATGGCCGAAGTAAGGGCCTGAAAAGAACTCAGCTGTCCTTCTGCTTTTTCTTCTTTAACGCCAACTGCTTTTAAAGCCCTTCCGTAATAACGAAACGGAATAAACTTGGAATATACCAGAAAAAACAAGCCTCCTCCTATAAGGGTAAGGAAAAGAGGCAAATTCAGCCACGAGCTGAATGTGTGAAGCAGGTTGCCTATAGTTTCAAACATAGACTACCCCAGATAAGCTTTCAATAATTTACTTCTGGCACTGTGGCGCAGCCTGCGGATGGCTTTTTCTTTAATCTGGCGAACACGTTCCCGCGTCAGACCAAATTCTTCACCTATTTCTTCAAGCGTCATTTCCTGTGCACCAATTCCAAAAAAATACTTGATAATATCCCTTTCTCTTTTGGACAAAGTGGACAAGGCGCGTTCAATTTCTTTATTCAGACTCTCGTTTACCAAACCGCGGTCTGCATTGGGCGAATCGTTATTGACCAGAACGTCCAGCAAACTGTTGTCCTCGCCGTCAATAAAAGGAGCGTCCACAGATACATGACGTCCCGAAACACGAAGGGTATCGGAAATTTTTTCACTGGGTATATCCAATATCTCTGAGAGCTCGTCCGGAGAAGGTACCCGTTCATGCTCCTGCTCAAATTTAGAGAGCGCCCTGTTGATCTTATTCAAAGAACCTACCTGATTGAGTGGCAACCTTACAATCCGGCTCTGTTCTGCCAATGCCTGTAAAATAGATTGTCTGATCCACCAGACAGCGTATGAAATAAATTTAAACCCACGGGTTTCATCAAACTTTTCTGCTGCTTTTATTAAGCCCAAATTGCCTTCGTTAATCAAATCCGGAAGGCTAAGTCCTTGATTTTGGTATTGTTTGGCAACAGACACTACAAACCTCAAATTAGCCCTTGTCAGTTTTTCAAGGGCCTGTTGATCTCCTTTTTTGATCCTCTGTGCCAATTCCACCTCTTCTTCAACAGAAATCAGATCTTCCCTGCCAATTTCCTGCAAATACTTATCCAGGGACGCACTTTCCCTGTTAGTAATTGATTTTGTAATTTTTAATTGTCTCATTTAAAAAAAATCTAACTGCCCTCTTATACGTAAAAGGGCAGTTTAAGTTTCAAATTATGCTACATAATTGTAATGAATCAATTACCTAACGCATAATAATACACAGATCCATCCGGGTATTTACCCTCAATAAGCACCCCCCGCTCTGCCGTTTGCAAAGCTTGTGCGAATTGTTGAACGGTAGCAACAGGCTTCTGGTTTATATGTGTAATGACAAAACCTTTTTTAATGCCTGCGTCTTTTAATTTTCCATCTCCCAGAGATACCACTTCTATTCCGCCGCGGATTTTCAATTTGTCCCGCAGTTGTTTTCCGGCAACCTGCAACCCGGCTCCCATAAAATGGGTTACCTCTCCATCTGATTCCTTAATAATATGCGTATCCCCGGTCTGACTTTGCAATGTGGCCGTTACAACCACCTCTTTGTTCCCCCTGAGCAATGTCAACCTGACTTTGTCACCGGGACTGTACCGGTTGATTTGCTCCTGAACAGCCGTTCCGGAATTGACTTCTGCGTTTTCCACCTTTATGAGAATATCACCTGTCTTTATTCCGGCTTTCTCGGCGGCACCTCCTTTTGTCAATTCGTGAATATATACACCTTTAATATCTTGTATATTCTTTTCTTTGGCCAAATCACCGGTAATGTCCTGCATGGTAATCCCCAACAAAGCCCTTTGGACAATACCGTATTTACGGATATCCTCAACAACCTTTCGTGCCATATTGGCCGGTACTGCAAAAGAATACCCGTCATAAGAACCGGTACGGGTTGCAATCGCCGTATTAATACCTACAAGCTCCCCTTTTGCATTAACCAGGGCTCCTCCGGAATTTCCCGGATTAACAGCTGCGTCTGTCTGTATAAAGGCTTCTATCTTAAATTCCTCCCGGTAGGAAGGCAGGCTGCGCCCTTTGGCACTGACAATCCCGGCTGTTATGGTTGATCGCAGGTCGTAAGGATTCCCTATAGCAAGCACCCATTGCCCCAGACGTAATGCATCAGAATCTCCGTATTTCATAAAGGGCAATCCCGTGGCTTCAATTTTCAACAAAGCAATATCCGTGGCCGGATCTTTCCCTACCACCTTTCCATCAAACTGGCGTTTGTCATCCAGTGTAACTACCACCTCGTCTGCATCGTCAATGACATGCGTAGCCGTAATAATATACCCGTCTGAACTTATAATTACCCCGGATCCGGCACCTAACTGTGGGCGCTGCTGCCGTGAATCACCGTATCCAAAGAAAAAATCCAATAAACTTTGCGGGCCTTGTATTGGCTGTCCACGCTTTACTACTTTAACGTGTACTACGGCTTTTACACCCGTCTCTGCAGCATATGTAAAATCCGGGTACTGAATTTCTGGCAGGGATACCTGCTGTACTACCGGTTCCTGCCCGGTTGTAATATACACTTTTTCAACATTTTTTGAAAATCCTGCAACATGGTTGACAAGTACTGTTGTCCCCACACTTACCAACGCTGTAACAAGTACTACAAGTCCAATTCTCTTTTTCATAGCTATATTTCTTTTATTTATCTATTTTTGAAGAAAATATTTCAAAATTCATACCAAAGCTTATGTTACTGCCATTTTGTAAATACCACGGAGCCGGAAACGATTTTATTCTCATTGACAACCTAAAAGGAGATATCCGGCTTACCTCTGAGCAGATCAGCTCCCTTTGCCACCGCAGGTTTGGCATTGGTGCAGACGGCCTTATGCTATTAGAGACTGCAAAAAAACCTTATGATTATTACATGGCTTTCTACAATTCAGACGGATCAGAAGGTACCATGTGTGGTAACGGCGGGCGGTGTTTGGTTGCCTTTGCCGACAGAACAGGCTTAAAAAGTCATGATTTCCTGGCTATTGACGGAGAGCACCACGCTTCCATACTGGAAAAATCCGGAAATTATTCCCGTGTAAAATTGCAATTGGGCAATATAGATCAAGTCCGGGAACACGAAAAAGACAGTTACATTGTAAATACCGGATCCCTGCATCTGGTACGGTTTGTCCCCAATGTTCAGGCTGTTGACGTAGCCACAGAAGGAGCTTACTGGCGGAACCACAGCAGCTTTGGAAAAGAAGGAATCAACGTAAATTTTGTCGAAATTCTGGACCCGGGATGCCTTTTTGTTCGAACGTTTGAGCGGGGAGTAGAAGCCGAGACCTGGGCATGCGGGACCGGATCGGTAGCCAGTTCCCTGGCAGCCCGTGTTCATACACAAAGCGATAGAAACCTGTGGAATGTTCAGACAAAAGGAGGCAACCTGCAAGCCGAGTTTCGCCCCCGGGGCGTGGGATTTGATAACGTCTTCCTTACCGGTGGTGCCGTTATGGTTTTTCAGGGAAACTTAGAGTTGTAAGCCGAGGCGGGAAAATAGCACTGCCAATCCTGACCATGGTACTGCCTTCTTCAAGGGCCACGGTATAGTCTTGCGTCATGCCCATAGAGCAATGCACAAAAGCCGGTTCGTCTGCAAACGGGCCGGTTTTTAATGTATCAAACAAAGTCCGCAGTGTTTGGAATTCACTTCTTACCAACGATTTATCTTCTGTAAAAGAGGCCATCCCCATCAATCCGCACACCCTCACATGAGTCCATGCCTCTTTTTGTATTTCCAATACTTCTTTGGGACTGTACCCGTGCTTTGTGTCCTCGCTGGCAATATGTACCTGTAGCAATACGTCTTGTACTATGCCAAGCTTTTCTGCCTGTAGGTCTATGGCGCGCAAGAGTCGTGTTCTGTCTACTGACTGAATGAGTACCGCTTTGCCAACCACATCTTTCACTTTATTTGTTTGCAAGTGCCCTATAAAATGCCATTGGATGTCGTGTGGCAATACAGGGATTTTTTCAAGTAATTCCTGGGATCTGTTTTCACCAAAAATGTGTTGTCCCGCTTCGTAAGCTTCCCGTACCAGCGAAACCGTTTGAAATTTGGATACTGCCACCAAAGTTACTTCCCGGGGAAGCGATAAGCGCAGCCGTTTTATATTCTCGGCAATTGTCATTTTTTATTTTTCATCTGCTGCTGCTGTTGCCGTTGCATCTCTTCCAACCTTTTTTGAAATTTCGATTTTTTAGGCGTTGCAGGAGCTTTAGCTGCTTTCTCTTTTAATTTTTTGTACAGTTCTTCTTCATTTACAAAAAACTTTTGGAAAATCCATGTTTGTAACATGGTGGTAAGATTGGACAACAGGTAATAATAACTGAGTGCAGCCGACAGATTGTTAGCTACCGTAAGCATCATAATGGGCATAAAGTAGAGCATCATCCCCTGCATGCCCGGCATTTGCTGGTTACCGGCCTGTTGTTTCATGTTCATTTTGGAATACAAAAACATGGATACGGCCATTAACAAGGCAAACAAACTTATATGGTCCCCGTACAGGGGTATATTAAAGGGCAGATCCAAAATAGAATCGTACCCACTCAGGTCATCTGCCCACAGAAATCCTTGTTGACGCAGCTCAATGGATCCCGGGAAAAAGCGGAACATGGCAAAAAGAATGGGCATCTGGAAAAACATGGGCCAACAACCTCCCATCATTTTGACGCCTGTCTTTTTATACAAATCCATAGTTTCCTGCTGCTTTTTCATCGCATCATCCTTCTTTGGATATTTTTCATTGATCTTGTCAATTTCCGGTTTAAGTACCCGCATCTTGGCAGAAGACAAATGAGATTTATACGTAAAGGGCGACACGATCAACTTAATGAACAGGGTCATAATCAAAATGATCAACCCAAAGTTTCCAATAAAACGGTTCAGCAAATTGAACGTGGGAATAATCAGAAAACGGTTAATCCAACTGATTAGAAAACCTCCCAGGGGAAGGATTTGCTCGAAGGAACGATCATACTCTTTAAGTGCGTAGTATCCATTGGGACCAAAATAAAATTGCAAAGGAATATTCTGTTCCGGTGATGCCTGGTAAGGCAGTTGCATAAAAGCACGGCAATCCATAAGAAGGGAATCCGGATTGTCCGGTGCATAAAAACGGAACGACATATCTCCGCTGTTAAAACTCTGATCGGAAATAAAAATCGCAGAGAAGAACTGCTGCTGGAAAGCCAGCCATTCAACACGCGTTTTGACAGACTGACTTGCCTCGGCTTTCCGCATCCCCAGTTTTTCTACGTCTTTTGTATTGGGGTATTTATAAGCAACTGTGGAATAGTTTTTTTCGTTGTTGAACCCTTTCTCCAGATGGCGTACATGTACATTCCAATTCAGGTCCATCTGCGTTACGTTCCTGGGAATGAACCTATCCATTCCTATCAGGTTCATAGAAAGGTTAAGCAGGTAGGAATCTTCTTCAAGAACGTAGGCATACTCTATATAAGATGCGTTATCAAAATACAGGCGAAAGAGCAATTCATTATTTTCCTGATTTTCCTGTACGTCAAAAAAGAAGTTCCCTGTATTTATCTGTTCACCGGCAAACAGTTCCAATTCCAGTTTGTTAATAGGCCCTTCAAAAAACAGCAAACTATCCCCGGCATACGTTTTGAAATTTTTTATCTGTACACTATAGGGCCTGCCTCCCAGGTTGGAAAAAACAATCCTGAGTTTTTCATTCTCAAGAACATGAAAAGCTTCCTCCCCCTCATGGTGTCTGTTCAGCCAGGTGTTGGTATAGCGTTGCCCTGTAGTTCCTGCTGTAGTTCCTTTAGTTTCTGCTGTAACCTGTTCTTCCTGAACTGTCTTTCCACCATCCTGTAGTACTCCCTCAGGGTCAGCCGATAACATAAGCTCTATTGCTTGTGCACGGGCAATAGAATCCTGAACAAATTGTACTCTTTGCTGTTCCTTAGCCACTTTGGAATTGTACATACTAAATCCCACCAAAATGGCCCCTATCAGCAAAACGGCCCAAACTGTATTTTTATTCATTGCTTTCTATTTGTTTGATCTTTTCTTCCAGTTCACCCAGCTCCTTTCTGGCTGCTTCTATCTTTCTACAGGTGTCTGCAATGATCTTATCAGCATTTTTAGATTTAGCAAAAAATCCCATATTGTTTTCCCAAACAGCAATCTCCGATTCCAATTGACGGAAACGCTGAATAAATTTATCGCGTCCGCTGCGGGGTTCGTCCGAACGTCCTCTGTTGCTGCGGTACCCGCCTCTTTTTTCTGAAGATCCCGGATTTAAATGCCCAAAATGCTTGTTTATTGCATTTTTGTATGCATTATTAATTTTCTCTTTTTCTTTAACCGGTACAAACCCTATCTGCCCCCATCTGTTCTGGAATTCTCTGAGCAATGCTGCCGGGTCTCCGGCCGTTGTCGGATCAAGCGACTCCAATTCCGCTATCAGGGCTTCTTTGGCTTTCAGGTTGTCTTCATAGGAAGCATCCTGTTGTGAGAAATGTTCCGATTTTCGGGTAAAAAACACATCACAGGCAGAACGAAAACGTTTCCAGATGGCATCTGCCTGTTTTCTGGGAACAGGTCCAATTTCTTTCCACTGTTTCTGCAAATGAATAAGCTGATCCGTTGTTCTACGCCAATCATCACTCATGTTAATGGATTCTGCCTGTTCACACAAAGCTGTTTTGTGGACCAGGTTATCCTGCATTTCCTTTTTAAAGTCTGTATAAAATTCGCGTTTCTGACCATAGAACTTATCGCAAGCAGCACGAAACCGGTCGTATACCTTCTGGTTTTCTTTTTTTGTTGCAAAGCCAATGGTTCTCCATTCCTTTTGCAAGGCTTCCATTTCTTTGGCATTTTTGTTCCAGTTAATGCCATCGTCGTCTGCTTTTTCTGCTATAGCTTCTGCTTTCTCACATAGAACAAGCTTCTCTTCCAGATTTTTACGCTGGTCTTTCTTCTGCTCTTCAAAATGCTCCTGATGCCTGATATTAATAGCTGTAGTACTTTTTTTGAACCGTTCCCACATAGATTCCCTCAAGTGACGCGCAATGGGACCTGTTTCCCGCCATTCTTCATGTAGCTTTTGCAGTTTATGAAAAGCCGATACAACGTTGGGTTCTTCTTCAAGGGCTTCTGCCCGTTCACACAGTTTCTCTTTAATCTCTTGATTTCGCTTGAAATCCAAATCCCGCAATTCGTTGTTGATTTTTACATAGTCGTAAAATTTTTCAACATAATGCTGGTAGGTTTCCCATATATCTTTTGTTCTGGACAGGGGTACAGGACCTACTTCTTTCCAATGCAACTGAAGGGAACGAAATTCAGGAAATGTATGGTTGATATCTTCCTGTTTATCCAAAAGTGCCTTTATCCCCTCAATGATAGATAGTTTTTCTTCCAGATTCCTTTCTTTTTGCTGTTCAATATTACGCAGCAAATCTGCCCTAAGCACCTTATAACGGGCATACAATTTTTTAAACGCGGCTTCCTCGGCACTTTCCTGTATTTTTTCAGGCGCTTCTTCACCGGGTTCCGGCGTGGGCTGGTCTTTCTTTAACAATTTGTAAAAACAAGACTTAATGGTTTCTGCATTTTTATGCATCTCTGTCTTGTCTTCTGCTTCTATGAGTTGTTCAAAAACACCAAGAAGTTCAGGAATACTCATGGATGTAAAATCCGTACTCTTATCAGGATCCATTTTACTTAGAAAGGAATTAGTATTTATAGCTTGCAAATGTAATGAAAAACTACAATATATTGAATAATGATTACTTTTGCTTTACTATGAGACTTGACATTATTACAGTTCTTCCCGCTTTGCTGGAAAGCCCGCTTTCCCATTCTATTGTTAAAAGAGCCAGGGAACGCTCTCTGGCAGAGATTGTAATTCATGATTTAAGACCTTATGGGAAAGGTAAATACAGACAAACAGACGATTATCCTTTTGGCGGAGGTGCCGGCATGGTGCTGATGGTAGAACCTGTGTACCGTCTGATTGAAGAATTGAAAAAGGAACGTACGTATGATGAAATCATATATACAGCACCGGACGGATTGCCTTTTACACAAAAAGAGGCCAACCGCCTGTCGTGCCTGAAAAACATCATTCTCTTGTGTGGCCATTACAAAGGAGTTGACCAACGAATCAGGGACCATCTGGTTACACGTGAACTTTCTATTGGTGATTATGTTTTAAGTGGTGGGGAGCTGGCTGCTGCCGTCATTACAGATGCTGTTGTCAGGTTACTTCCCGGAGCAATGTCAGACGGATCGTCGGCCCTAACAGATACATTCCAGGACAACCTGCTTGCCCCTCCCATTTATACCCGTCCTGCCAATTTCAAAGGCTGGGAAGTGCCGGAAGTACTCTTGAGCGGAGATCCTGAGAAAATTTTGGAATGGCAGGAAAAAGAAAGCCTGAGCCGCACAGAACGCCTCAGGCCCGATTTGTTAGACAGATAACTGCAGGTGGTCAGAGAAACATTATATTTTGTCTCATGGCAGCCTGCAACGTATTTTTAAGCAGGGATACCCGTGTCATGGGGCCTACTCCTCCGGGAACAGGTGTTATGTAGCTGCAGCGTGGTGCTACATCGTCAAAATCTACATCCCCCACCAATTTGTACCCCGATTTTGTATCGTTGCTTTCTACCCGGTTAATACCCACATCAACTACCACAGCCCCTTCTTTAACCATCGCTGCTTTGACAAAATGAGGACGCCCCAGGGCAGCAATCAAAATATCAGCCCTGCTTGTTATTTCTTCCAGATTAACTGTTTTTGTATGGCACAGGGTTACGGTACAATCTCCCAGGTAGCCTTTTCTGGAAAGAAGATTGGCCAGAGGTTTTCCTACTATATTGCTCCTGCCTAAAATCACACATTCTTTCCCTTGCAAAGGAATATGAAAGTAATCCAGAAGGTCCACAATGCCGGAAGGAGTGGCTGCAACAAAGGCAGGAAGTCCCAGCACCATGCGCCCCACATTCAGCGGATGAAAGCCGTCCACGTCTTTATCGGGATCAATCGTTTCAATAATCTCCTGTTCATTCAAATGTTCGGGCAGAGGAAGCTGAACAATAAGTCCGTCAACACCACTTTCTTCGTTAATAGATTTGACACATTCAATAAGCCCTGCCTGACTGATGGTTGCAGACAGTTTATAAACAATGGATTCCATACCTACCTGCCGGCAATCACTTTCTTTGCTCTTAATGTACGAATGGCTTGCCGGATCATCTCCCACAAGAATAGCCGCCAGCCGGGGTTTTCTTCCAAACTCACGACTCCAGCGCTCTACATCCCGCGTTATATCTTTCTTTAAAGCTTCTGCCGCTGCTTTTCCATCCAATAATTTCATGGTTATGTTCCTCCTTATTTAAATACCCATTCCGCCTTTTTTCAAGGACTGCATCATAGCTGCACCGCCGGCACCTTTCAGGTTCTTCATCATTTTTCTTGACTCATCAAACTGCTTTATCAACCGGTTCACTTCTGTAATGGAAGTCCCGCTTCCGGCAGCAATGCGTTTGCGTCTGCTCCCATTTAAAACAGACGGATTTTCACGTTCATATTGTGTCATGGAACCAATAATCGCTTCAATTTCTTTAAAAGCATCGTTGTCTATATCTGCATCCTTAACTGCTTTTGAAATCCCCGGAATCATGGCTGCCAAATCTTTGATATTGCCCATTTTTTTTACCTGGTTGATTTGCTTCAAAAAGTCATCAAAATTAAAGTTGTCTTGTGCCAGTTTTTTCCGGAGCTTCTTACTTTCCTCTTCATCAAATTGTTCCTGAGCCCTTTCTACTAGAGTAACAATATCACCCATACCCAAAATGCGATCCGCTATACGGGCCGGATGGAATATATCAAGGGCATCCATTTTTTCTCCTGTACCAACAAATTTGATGGGTTTGTTTACAACAGCCCTTATAGACAAAGCCGCTCCTCCGCGTGTATCCCCATCCAGTTTGGTGAGCACCACCCCGTCAAATTGTAGTTTTTCGTGAAATACACGGGCTGTTTCTACAGCATCCTGTCCCGTCATGGAATCTACAACAAACAGGGTTTCTGTTGGGTTTACCTTCTTTTTTATAGTTCCTATTTCCTCCATCATGGCCTGATCAATGGCCATGCGACCTGCCGTATCTATGATTACCGGACTGTATCCTTCTTCACGGGCTTTCTTAATAGCATGTTCAGCAATTTGTACCGGATTCTTATTGTCTTCTTCTGTATATACGTCAACACCTGTTTGCTGCCCCAGCACACGCAGTTGTTCCATGGCTGCAGGTCTGTACACGTCAGCCGCAACAAGTAAAGGACGCATGCCTTTCTTTTTTTTCAGGAAAAATGCCAGTTTGGCAGAGAATGTTGTTTTTCCGGATCCTTGCAAACCTGCTACAAGCACAATGCCGGGTGTTCCTTTTGTATTAATCCCCGCAGCCTCTCCTCCCATCAAATCAACCAAACGGTCATGCACAATCTTTGTCATCAATTGGCCCGGACGAACAGATTTCAAGACATCCTGCCCCAACGCTTCTTCTTTTACGCTATCGCAAAAATTTTTGGCAACCTTGTAACTCACGTCCGCATCAAGCAATGCACGACGGACATCTTTTAACGTCTCGGCAACATTTATTTCTGTAATCTTTCCTTCTCCTCTGAGCAACTTGAACGAACGCTCCAATCTTTCCGTAAGGTTTTCAAACATAAGGTATTATTTGATTTATTATAAAAGTAATGGTTTGGGGCCTTCCCGGATAACCACCGGCTCGGGCCCTGTACAATCAATAATGGCAGAAGGGTCCAGCCCTCCCGGTCCTCCATCGATTACCACCGCTACCTGTTCTCCAAAGCGGTCGTTAATCAGACCGGGGTCGGAAAAGTAGCCGGGTTCCTCTTCGTCCCATGGAAGCGAAGTAGAAATAATAGGTACCCGCAACTCTTTCAAGATTATCTGCAGTATGGGATGGTCCGGTACACGGATACCAACCGTCCTCTTTTTCCCTTTAAACAATTTTGGTACCTGGCTGTTCCCCTGAAGTAAAAACGTAAACGGTCCCGGAAGGTTTTTCTTCATCAGTCTGAATACGTCATTATGCAAAGGCTTACAATAATTCGACAGTTGGGAAAGATCGTGGCACAAAAAAGAAAGCCTGGTAGATGGTGTGTAACAACCTTTTATTCTTTCCATTTCCGGGACACTGCTAAGGTAATCCAAAGAACAACCCATTCCGTACACACTGTCGGTAGGATAAATTACAATGCCTCCCTTTTGCAGGACAGATACAGCTGTCTGAACCAAGCGGTCCTGAGGGTTGTCCGGATAGATTTTAAGCAACATTCCTATTACAATTCAGACGAATAATAAGCCTGTGCCAGTTCTTTCTGGTTGTAGCGCATGCCCATAACTTGTCCGTAAGCACCGGCAGAACAAATGGCCAAAAGATCTCCACGTACCGTTTCCGGCATTTTGACAGCACCGTCAAACCTGTCGGAAGATTCGCATACCGGCCCTACCACGTCGTACGTCTTTCTTTTGGAAGATTCCGAAGTAAGGTTGTACATAACATGACGGGCCCCATACAGTGCAGGTCGTATCAAATCGTTCATACCGGAATCAAGAATCACAAACTCTTTTCCTTTGCCTTTTTTCACAAACAAAACGCGTGATATCAGGAAACCACACTGACCAACCAGTGTCCGCCCCGGTTCAAAGTGAACTTTCTGTCCTTTCCTGACCTCCAGATTCTTGTGAATGGTTTCAAAATATAATTCAAAGGGGCTGATAGGGTTTTCCAAAGGTTTTTCATAATCAATGGCCAATCCGCCACCCATATTAATATGTTCGACGTTAATGTCACGCTGTTCAAACCATTTTTGGAATGTGTTCATTTTTGCACACAATTCCTCAAACACTTTCATTTCTGTAATTTGCGAACCTATGTGCATATGCAGTCCCAGGAGTTTCACGTTGGGACAAGCTTTTACCACCTGCAATGCTTCTGTAAGGTCTTTCCCCGAAATTCCAAACTTATCCTTTGATCTTCCGGTAGTTATGTGACTAAGTGTTTGTGCATCAATGTCCGGATTCAACCGGAGTGAAATGCCCGCCGTTTTACCCATCTGAGCAGCCAGGTCGTTAATCACCCGAATTTCCTGAACCGATTCACAGTTGAATGAAAATATACCTCCCTGCAGGGACGTACGGATCTCCTTGTCTGTTTTGCCAACCCCTGCAAACACAATAGTATCCGGGTCAAAACCAAGATCCAGTGCCAACTGAACTTCATTCCCGCTTACACAATCCGCCCCCAATCCAGCACGATGTATGATCTCAAGGATTTGAGGGTTTGCATTGGCTTTCATGGCAAAATGCGCATGGTAGCCGTATTTTCTGATAAGTTTAGTGTACAGCCTGAGTGTTTGATCCAGGATGTCCAAATCGTAGAAATAAAAGGGCGTTTCAAGACGTTTGAACGCATTAGTAAAACGTGTCAGTTGCATAGCTAAGGTGAACAAAATACCGGACAAAATTAACATTTTTTTGAATAAATGCCTTATCTTTGTTTTCTCTTATCTTAAGATAACAGCTATGGCAGAAAAGAAAAAAGATTTATTGAAAGAAGTGATAAGACATATTGATATCACAAAAATCAACCCGGTTGACTTAATTGACTCCATGCGGGATATGTCTTTTACATCAAGGGAAACGGCCCACGCTGCCGATATCCTGCAACTGATGATTAAAGACAAAGAGTGTACCAACTGGCTTACATTGGCAGGCAGTACCGGTGCCGGAGGATGTATGCAGGTATATACAGATATGGTACGTTACAATATGATTGACTGTGTTGTATCTACCGGTGCGTCTGTTATAGATATGGACTTCTTCGAAGCTCTTGGCTTTAAGCATTATAAGGGAACTCCCTTTGTTGACGACGGCAAGCTGCGCAACCTGTACATTGATCGTATTTACGACACCTATATTGATGAAGAAGAATTGCAACACTGCGATGCTACCATTAAAAAAATAGCCGACAACCTGGAACCCCGTTCGTATTCTTCACGTGAATTTCTGTGGGAGATGGGTAAGTGGCTAAAGAGTAATTCTGTAAAAAAAGATTCGCTGTTGCAGGTTTGTTACGAAAACGAAGTTCCTGTTTTCGTACCGGCGTTTTCTGATTGCAGTGCCGGTTTTGGTCTGGTCATGCACCAACTGGAGCGTATTAAAGAAGGAAAGCCATATGTTACCATAGATTCAGTGGCAGATTTCCGGGAATTGACAGAAATCAAAATCAAAGCAAAAACGAGCGGCCTGTTTATGGTAGGGGGTGGCGTTCCTAAGAACTTTGCACAAGACACCGTAGTTTGTGCTGAATGCCAGGGTCTTGACGTACCCATGCACCAATACGCCGTACAGATTACGGTAGCCGATGTGCGCGACGGTGCCTGTTCCAGCTCAACGCTTAAGGAAGCCTCGTCCTGGGGTAAAGTAAGTACCGTACATGAACAGATGGTATATGCCGAGGCCACAACCGTTGTACCCCTGATTGTGGGATATGCTTACCACAAAGGAGACTGGAAGAAAAGGAAAAAATTCCGTTGGGCTACTCTTTTTACCAACTAATAATAAACAAAAAAAAACCGGGGGTGCTGCAGCATCCCCGGTTTTTTATATAAGTCTTTAGTTATTCTCCTTCCTTTGAAAAGAGTGCTACAAGACCTGTAATGATGGCAGTCAAAATTGACCCTGCTCCAAGGAATAAAAAAATCCAGCCAGTTTCAAAGTCTAGCAGATTAGCCCACATATCCTTGATAATTGTTAAAAATACGTCCATATTTAATTCGAATTAAAGTTATTATACCTACTCTTTTAAAAGGATTTTCGGATTACTCCTAAACAGTGTGCCAAACTTTTAGGTAGGTTTTTCTACAACAAATTGTAAAATAAAGGGCATAACAGCACCTACAACTACAAAAATTAAAGCCAACCACCAGTTGGATTCCGGGTCATGAATGAGACCTTGCAATAATGAAATAAAATCTACCATGGTATTTATTTTATTGTTAAATGGTTAAAATTTCAATGATCAAGGGCAAAGTTAAAAATCTTTTTTTAACTACCAAACACTACGTGTTCAATTATTATGCTCTTTTCGTAACAAATCCATCACTGTTTTTACGGGATTGAAAGTACTCAAAGGCACTTCCACAAACACCGTATTCCACCGGCTCATGCCTCCGTTCCACAAACCGGGGAGCTCCAGTGCTTTTAACTCCCTGCCTTCCATTGTTTTATGAGAAATAAACCCGGTGTCGTTATCGCTAAATTTCTGTAAATCGTAAGGAACACCCTGGTGATCCTTCATGGAACACACCATGTCCACCGGATTGAAATGCGTAGCATTATATTTTTTTCCGTCCAATTGCACTCCTTCAAGAATCTGAAGCGAACTGCTGCCATCTTTTTCCAGAATACGGAACGGACCACCCCCCGGTTCCCCGGTAACAGGTACCATACCGCATACACGAATGGGCCGGTTAAGCTGCGACAGCAGATAGGAACGAAGCGCTTCCACGTTGCCGGTTTCCATAACGGGATGCGTAACACCAAAAACCCTTTCCAAAAAACCAGCCACTTCCTCCAACAAGGGATCCATGGAATCGCTTGCCGTCAGGCACATATGCTCCAGTTTTTTACTGTAGGTATACACTTGTTCCCGGCATTGTATCAGGTAGCCCGCCAGCACTTTTCTCCAGTGAATGACAGGTCCCAGCAAACGTTCCGGTACCACATTATCAATGTTGCGGATGGCCACCAGATCCTGATTCAGTTCTTGCAGGTTTTTTAATAAAGCACCATGACCTCCCGGACGAAAGACAAGGGTTCCGTCTTGTTTACGAAACGGCATATTATCGGAAGTTACTGCCAGCGTGTCTGTGGAAGGACTTTGTGTAGAAAACCCAACCAGAAACTCAAGGCCAAAACGTTTTTCTACGTTTTCCCTTGTCTTTTCCCACAATTCCTGAAATATTTCCAGGTGTTCTTCAGATACCGTAAAATGAACACGGGCCGTTCTGTTGGACTCGGCAAAGGAAAGTGCGGCTTCTACCAGATGCTCTTCAAACGGAGTACGGGGCCCATTGGGGTACCGGTGAAAAGGAATAAGTCCTTTGGGCAGGTGTGCAAAATGCAACCCTTGTTTATTAAGTAGCAGATCTAACGTACCTACCCTGTCCAAAGGATCAAATCCCTTCAGCCCGGATAAGAGAGGGAAAAAAGCAAAAGAGGACAATCTTTCAAAGAAAATACGGACGCTCTCCGGCAATTCCGCCTGATTTCCGGATTGCAAAAGTTCCCTTGCTTTAAAAAGATCCATAAACATCCGGCTTGCTGCTCCCGACGCCGGTACAAACTTAATCCTGCTTCCGTTCCAGGCATCGTATATACCTGCATACCTGTTTTGCTCTTCCTTAGAAAAACAAGTAATTCCATTGCCGGGCACTGCCGGTCCCAGAATGTCCAAAGGAGGAAAACCCTGCCGGAAATACCTGAGTTGTTTTTCTACATCTTCCAGGGTCAACCCTTTACTGCTGATTGTTTCTTTGTCTTTTGCTGTAAACATCTGTTTTTATTGTAAACATAAATTCAGGCGGTTGTATTGTTCAGGAGTCCATTCCCGTCTGAAAACGTATGCATTTCTTTGTTCTTCAAACCTTTCCGGTGCAGCACGCAACCGCCTGTCTTCATCCATTACAGGAAAACATGCTTTAAAAAGCAACCGGGAGGGCACATCACAGGCCGGCGGTAAATCAACTGTGTATTCCTTAAGATCTTCCCAGCTAAAATGACGGGCCAATGCCCGCACAACCGTTTGGGAAGCATTTCTTTTTCCCTCTACGGAGTATCCTGCAATATGAGGGGTGGCAATATGTGTCACATGCAGGGTATCTGTGCATATGTGAGGTTCTCCCTGCCATACGTCCAGAATAATACCTCCCAGATGGGAAGCAGCGCAACGCAAGGCATATTCGTTAACTACAGGTCCGCGTGATGTGTTGATAAAACAAGCCCCTTTTTTCATATTCCTGAAAAAATCCGTACCTGCCATGCCTTCAGTTGTTTTGTCAAGAGGCACATGCAGGGTTACCACATCGGCATGTTTCAGCAAAAAATCCAGGTCGCAAAACTTTTCCGGACCTTCCCGCTCTGCCCTGGGAGGATCGTGCAAAAGGGTTTTCATTCCCAATCCGTTTGCCAGTTTCTCCACCCGGCTTCCCACATTTCCAACTCCTATTATTCCAAGCGTTTTGCCACAGAGGTCGCTACTTCTGTCCCCTGCCAGGGCCGCCAGAGCAGTAAAAACATACTGCATAACAGCACCGGCGTTGCACCCGGGGGCATTTACCACTTCAATTTGTGACGCAGTGCAATACTCCATATTAATATGGTCTGTGCCAATAGTGGGAGACCCGATAAAAGAAACAGCACTCCCCCCCAGCAACCCTGCAGAACACCGGGTACGTGTTCTCACTAAAAGGGCATCGGCTTTACGCACACTTTCCGAGTTGATTCCTGTATACGGCAAACGTACTATACGGGCATGCTGTGAGGTGATGCCTTCCAGATAAGGAATTTGCTCATCAACAACAATATACGGTCTTTTATGCATGCTATCGTACAGAAATTTCCTTTACCAGCTCCTTATTTAAAAGAGCATTCAATTCATTTCTTAAAAAAGTTTTTTGTATATCCAGCTGGCAGCGTAGCACAGATGACGTAACACGGACAGCGTAGGTCCCGTTGCGAAAAGAACGTTGTACGCAGGCAGCAGCTGCCGCGGGACCTATAAGCTCATCCCAGGCTTTGTGGATCCGTAACGTTTCCAACCCTTCTGCCAGACCGGTTTCCTGAAGTGTTTCCTCAAGTATTTCGTTCAGCTGCCTCGTTTTCTGTCTTTTCATGTGTAAAAACTCCTTCTTTTACCCTAAAAATTTTGCTTGGACCTCCCAGTGCCCGGATAATTTCTTCTACGCGTACTTTGTTGCTGTCAGTAATAAAAATTTGCCCAAACCCGTCTTCCACTACCAGGTGCAACAGGCGGGATACCCTTTGCGCATCCAGTTTGTCAAAAACATCATCCAGCAACATAATAGGAGCCATACCTTTCATTTGCTTGATCAATGCGAATTGTGCCAACTTAAGGGCCAGCAGAAAAGTCTTTTGCTGACCTTGCGAACCACATACTTTCAAGGAATGGGAATCCAATGAGAAGTGAATATCGTCACGCTGAATCCCGCTACTCGTAAACTGAAGTACTTTATCTCTTTCCAGGTATTTTTCCAGAAGTGCTTTCATAGGAGCACGGTTCAGGTCTGAGTCGTAACTAAGATCCACGTGTTCCTTGTCAGAAGCCAACAAACTGTAATACCTGGTAACATGCGGTCTTAACAGATGGCAGAGTTCACTGCGCCAGGCATGTATCCTGTCCGCACGGGAAGAAAGCGTTGCATCCAGAACTTGAAGTACATCTTCCGGAACCCTTTCTGATTTCAGCAATTTATTCCGCTGATGGAGGATTTTTTTATACTCCAGCACAGTTTGTAAATAATCCGGCTCTGTCTGCGAAAGCAGAAAATTCATGTACTTACGCCTTTCTTCTCCCGACCCGTAAACAAGCGAAATATCCTGTGGAGAAACCATAACGACAGGCAACAAGCCCACATGCAAGGAAAGCTTCTCATAACGCTTTCCATTTCTCTGAAAAATTTTGTCCCCCTGAAGCGGCACAGAGCAGGAAATTTTTTCAGTTATTCCCTTTTCCATGGCATATTCACCAAAAAGTGTAAACTCATGGCTTTCATGCCGGATTACACTCCTGTCCGGGATGGATAACGCGCTTTTACAAACACTCAGGTAATAGATAGCATCCAGCAGGTTGGTCTTTCCTTCCCCGTTGTCACCATACAAAACGTTAATTCCCGGGGAGAATTCCAGCCCGGCCTGATCAATGTTTTTAAAATGAGAGATCAACAACCGCGATAAATGCATACAGATTCCTTCTTCAAGTGTGCAAAAGTAGCAAATTTTACGTATATTTGCCGCCTCAAATCAAAGACCTATGTCAAAAAATAAAAGTAGCTCTAAGCATAAGCAAAAAAAGGAAGAAACGGCTACTGTAGCCGAAGCCATCAGCAAATCAGAAGAATTTCTGAATAAGTATAAAAAACACATTATATTCACGGTCATTGGCATCATCGTGTTGCTGGGACTGTTCTTTGGTTACACAAAGCTGATCCGGGACCCCAGACGTGAAGAAGCGCTGTCCCAAATGTTTCCGGCAGAACAGTACTTCCGTGCAGATTCTTTTAATCTGGCGCTAAACGGAGACGGGAACATCCTGGGTTTTAAAGACATCATAAAAGATTACAAAAATGCGGCCGGTCCCGTTGTGTATTTTTATGCAGGTGTATGTGAACTACAGTTGGAAAATTACCAGGAGGCCATTGAATACCTGAAAAAATACAAAGCAGCAGATGAAATCATCCAGGCACGCGCCTACTGCAATATCGGAGATGCGTATGTAGGACTGAACGACCTGGACAACGGCTTGTCCTGGTACATGAAAGCAGCCACCTACAAAGACAATGCCTATGCTGCAGGCTATTACAAAAAAGCAGCCATCTTAATGGAAGAGAAGGGCGATTATACCGGAGCCCTTGATTTGTACAATACCATTAAGATAAAATATCCCTATACAATTGAGGGAATGGATATTGACAAATACATATCGCGTCTTGAAGTTTTGATGCAATAAACCAGTTTTACCATGGGAAGGGCTTTTGAATACAGGAAGGCCAGAAAATTAAAACGCTGGGGCAATATGTCACGTACATTTACCCGGCTGGGCAAAGAATTGACCATTGCAGCCAAAGCAGGTGGAACAGATCCGGAAAACAACCCGCGTCTGCGTGCCATCATTCAATCGGCTCGCTCGGAAAACATGCCCAAGGATAACATTGAAAGGGCCATTCGCAGGGCAGAAGAAAAAGACAAAGGAGATTACCGGGAAGTTGTTTATGAGGGGTACGGTCCGCATGGCATTGCCATCCTCATTGAAACGGCCACGGACAATACAACGCGTACCGTAGCCAACATACGCTCCTATTTCAACAAAAGCGGGGGAAGCCTGGGAACCTCCGGCAGTGTGGATTTTATGTTTGACCACAAATGCATTTTCCGCATTAAAGAAATACCCGGAATGGATTTGGAAGAACTGGAACTGGAGTTGATAGATTACGGCGGAGAAGAAGTGTTCCAGGACGAAGACCAGGAAGGTGTGCTTGTGATTTACGGAGCTTTTGAATCGTACGGCAGCCTTCAAAAATTTATTGAAGAAAGAAACCTGGAACTTGTCAGCGGTGGTTTTGACCGCATTGTGAACGGCGAACTCAAAGAGCTACTACTTCACGAAAAAGAAGAAGTTGAAAAATTACTGGAGCGGATAGAAGAAGACGATGACGTACAAAACGTTTTTACCAACCTGGCCTAAACAATAATCTAGTCCGTTACCGTCAACCGGTCATCCAGAAGCCTGTTGTTGTACTGCTGCCTGAAAGCCTTAAGAAAGAGTTCGTTACCGGGCTCTTTTTCTTTTTCCTGCCTCATTACACTGAATTCAGCCGGATGGTTCACCACAAAAGGGATGGTGAGTGAATCCCTTATATTCCTTCCAAAAGCAAAATAACTGTACGGATATTCCAGCCACTCCAGTACCGTTGGCATGATATCAATCTGTTGGGTGTAGTGCTCGTATTTCAGGCCTTCCGGAATCAGCTCTCCCGATGGATCAAAGTACATCAGAAAAATGGCCATACTTTCAACGGCCGTCTGGTAATGTGGGTTTGTACGGGAAAACGTTCCGTGATCTGCAACAAATACAAACAACGTACGTTCATACCAACTGCTTTTGGCTGCACGTGTAAAAAACTGTTGCAACGCATAATCTGTATAGCCAATACAACGGTGTACCGGATCTGTTCCCGGCGGAAATGTGTCCTCGTATTCTTTGGGTAAAACAAAGGGGTGGTGAGAAGAAAGTGTAAATACGGCTGCCACAAACGGCTCAGGAAAAGTATCCAGGGTACGGGCCGAGAATTGCAAAAAAGGTTCGTCCCATATACCCCAGTAACCGTCGTACAAAGATTTATCTCCAAATTCCTGCATTCCGTAATACGTATCAAACCCAAATTGACGTGACATCCCGTCCAGCCCCAGAGAGCCGTTGGGGGCTCCATGGAAAAAAGCTGTATAATAGCCCGTCTTTTTTAGCGCATTCCCCAAACCTTCCACCCTGTTAAGAGCATACGGAGTTAAAGCAAAAGGTTGTTCCAGAGAAGGAATACTTCCCAAAATCGAGGGAAGGGCATCCACCGATTTTCTACCGTTTGCATACGCCCGCGTACAAGCCAGGGAATGTGCCGCAAGAGAGTCAAGAAAAGGCGTATAAGAAGGAGCCGTGCCGTTATTCAGGGCCCCGGAGTATTCTCGGGAAAAACTCTCCAGAATAAAGACCACCACATTCCTGAATTTCTGTTCTTCTTTTGCAACCGGATGTGTTTCCTTCGTATGAACCGGACTGTAAATACGTTCCATCTCTTCCCTTGTACTAAAAAAGCCGAGTCTTTCTACAGAAGGTTTTCCCAAAGTACGCACAATACAGAACGGAGTATTTAAAACCACTCCGGCGTGGAGCGGGTCTTTCACATACGCTGCCGCATTGCCCAACGTGATGGGACGGGTTGTTCTGTCTGTCCCTCCACGTATGGCAACGACGGCCAGCCCCGCAGTCAGCATCAGCGTCCCCGTACGGACAAAGAAAAATCGCGCCGTAAAGACGGGACGTGACGGATACCTGGTACGTCCGTAGCAGACCCAAAGCAGGAACACCAATACCACCCACAACAAAAAAACAACCAGGTAATCTGCCAGGCCATGAGCTACAAGAGGCCCCAGGCTTGTTTCATTTGCAAATTCACGAAAAAATGTAAAATCCGTCCTTCTGAGCGTTGTACGGAAAAAAACAAAATCAAAGAACTGAACAAAAAATCCCACACCGTTTGTTACAAGAAAGACAGCCTTTAAAAAAAGTTGCCAGCCTTTTGAAAAAACGAAAGGAAACGGCAAAAGAGCAAGCAACATGTACAACCCGTTCAAGTAAAACAAAGCCGCCAGATCAAAGCGTAAACCTCCGCGCAGCAGGTCAGGCCAATCTGCAAGTTCCAAACTTGCAAACAAATACCTGTTAAACAGATAAAATCCGATACGTGTAAACAAAAACAAAACAAGAACAAGAACAAGACGTCTTGCTATGGTAAGCAGGTAGTTAGATGCGGTATGGTTTTTGATTGTTTTTTCTTTTTTCATAGGTATTTACCACAAATGTAAAGAATCTATGATATACTTAGACTTTTCAGATAAATTTCATACTTTTGCAGGATTAAACTTAAAATTCCATACTTTTTTTAAAATACAATCCATGATTAAGCATATTGAGCATATTGGCATTGCCGTTAAATCCCTTGAAGCGGCCATTGCGTTTTATGAATCCAAGCTTGGCCTGACATGTTATGCCATTGAAGAAGTACCCGACCAAAAAGTTAAAACAGCTTTTTTTCAGGTGGGACAAACAAAAATAGAATTATTGGAAAGCACGGACCCTGAAGGACCCATTGGAAAATTTCTGGAAAAAAGAGGCGAAGGGGTACACCATATAGCTTTCGCCACAGAAGGCTTATCAGAAAAACTGGAAGACCTGGATGGGAAAGGAGTCCGTCTTATTGATAAAACACCACGCAAAGGAGCAGAAGGGTTGCAGATAGCTTTTCTGCACCCAAAAGATACCCTGGGGGTATTGACCGAATTGTGTGAAAACCCGGAGAAATAAACAATATTCAATAAATTAATGATACTATAATTAAAATGAGCAAGCAGTTGGAACAGGTCAGGGAGTTGATTCAACTCCGCGAAAAAGCCCGCCTTGGAGGGGGTCAAAAACGTATTGATGCACAACATGCAAAAGGAAAATGTACGGCTCGTGAACGAATAACCATGCTTTTGGATGAGGGAAGTTTTGAGGAGTTTGATATGTTCGTTACACACAGAAGTACCAATTTTGGCATGCAGGAAAATGTTATCCTTGGTGACGGTGTAGTCACAGGATACGGAACCATTGAAGGTCGGCTTGTTTATGTTTTCGCACAGGACTTTACCGTGTTTGGAGGTTCCCTCTCTGAAACCATGGCCATGAAAATCACTAAGATTATGGAACAAGCCATGAAAGTTGGAGCTCCCCTCATAGGGATCAACGACTCGGGTGGTGCACGTATCCAGGAAGGAGTTAATGCACTGGCCGGCTACGGAGACATCTTTCAAAACAACATCCTGGCATCGGGTGTAATCCCGCAAATTTCTGCACTATTTGGCCCTTGTGCCGGAGGTGCTGTGTATTCCCCTGCCCTCACAGACTTTACCATTATGATGAAAGGGTCAAGTTACATGTTTCTTACAGGCCCAAAAGTAGTTAAAACGGTAACCGGCGAAGATGTTACCCAGGAAGAACTGGGTGGTGCCTTGGTACATGCCAGCAAAAGCGGTGTAGCACACTTCACAGTAGAAACAGAAGAAGACGGTATTGAGCTGATGCGTGATTTGCTTAGCTACCTGCCGCAAAACAATATGGAAGAACCTCCCCACCTGGAGTGTTCAGACCCCATTGACCGCCTGGAAGATTCGCTTAACGAAATTATTCCGGACAGTCCCAACAAGCCTTACAATATGTACGATATCATCCACAACATTGTGGATCAGGGCAAGTTTCTGGAAGTTCATAGAGAATATGCCACCAACATCATCACAGGCTTTGCCAGATTCAATGGCTCATCTGTAGGTATTGTTGCCAACCAGCCGCGTGTTCTTGCCGGAGTACTTGATATCAATGCTTCACGGAAAGCTGCACGTTTTGTACGGTTCTGCGATGCCTTCAATATTCCGCTGGTTACGCTGGTTGACGTTCCGGGATTTTTGCCGGGAACGCAACAGGAATACGGAGGTGTCATTCTTCACGGAGCCAAATTGCTGTATGCCTACGGAGAGGCCACAGTACCCAAAATCACAGTCATACTAAGGAAGGCATACGGAGGAGCCTACATTGTCATGGGGTCCAAACACCTTGGCGGTGACCTGAATTATGCCTGGCCTTCTGCAGAGATTGCCGTTATGGGACCTTCCGGTGCCATTGAAGTATTGTATGGAAAAGAAATGGCAGAAACAGAAGATCCCGCTCTTTTTGTAGCAGAAAAAGAAAAAGAATACCGGGATAATTTTGCCAATCCTTACAATGCCGCCCGGTACGGGTATATTGACGACGTAATAGAACCCAGGAATACGCGTTTCAGGATTATACGGGCCTTGCAGTTGCTCTCCAACAAAAAACAAAGTCTGCCTCCCAAGAAGCACGATAACCTTCCTTTATAACCCCACATTACAATGAAACATTTTTATAAATGCTTACTTACCGTATGGGTGTTGCTCTTAGCCGTCGGGCTCTATGGCCAAAATCCAAACGAGTTAAGACTGAATGAGCTTTTGATTATCAATACGGAAGATTTTCAGGATGATTTTGGTGTACACAGTGCTTGGTTTGAAATTTTCAATACCGGTTACGGAACGGTGGATATCGGAGGTTGCTACTTGAGTAACGATCCCGACGACCTGAAAAAATACACCATCCCGCGCGGCGACATATTGACAAAAATAAGACCCAGGCAGCATATTTTGTTCTGGGCCGACAACATGCCTCACAGAGGATCTTTTCATGTCAACTTTACCCTGGAAGAATCGGAAGTGCTTATTTTAACAAGCGGAGACGGAACAACCATCATCGATCAGGTCACCTTGCCTAAAGGCATGGAACCCAACCAGTCTTACGGAAGAACGGTGGATGGAGAAGGTACGTATGGATTGGATGCCGATAACTCAGGATGGGAAATATTGCCCAAAACTTCGCCCAGTACCAACAACTTCTCCTTAGACGGAAAATCGCGTAGCGAGTTGATGAAAGAGAGAGATCCATACGGGTGGATTATGGCCCTTTTAGCTATGTCCGTAGTATTTTTGGCACTCGTCCTTTTAACATTTGTATTTAAAGGAACAGGAAAAATAGCCTTAAACTTGACACAGAGGAAAGCAGATGCCTATGGCAAAACAAAAAAAGTTTCCATGGCAGAAACTTCAGGAGAAGTGTTCGCAGCCATTGCCACGGCACTGCATATGTATGCTCGTGAAAACGAAGTACACGATATTGAAACAACCATCTTGACCATTGAGCAAGTCAGGAGAAATTATTCTCCGTGGAGTTCCAAGGGTCAATCCATGAGGAAAACTCCCTCTGCAAGAAAATAATAAAACCGATAACACATCTACAATCATGAAAGAATATAAATTGATCATTAACGGGAACAATTACAACGTTGTCATTAATGAACTGGAAGATACCCTGGCAGAAGTGGAGGTTAACGGAACTCCTTACCAGGTGACGATTGACAAGCCTATCAAAAAGACTCCTGTATCCACCGTTTCCCGCTCACCGCGTGTATCTGCTCCAAGACCTCAAGCTGTCGCTGCCGCTCCTTCCACAGGCGGAGCTACACATACCATCCATTCACCGCTACCGGGCGTAATTCTGGAAGTAACGGTAAAAGAAGGTGATACTATTAAATCGGGACAAAAACTGGTTGTACTGGAAGCCATGAAAATGGAAAACAATATTGAAGCCGACAGAGACGGAGTTGTAACTTCTATCAAAGTAAGCAAAGGAGACTCTGTACTGGAAGGTGCACCCTTGATAATTTTGAATTAACATGGATCAAATCATCAATAACCTGCAACAATTCTGGGATTATACAGGATTTGCCAATACCACTTTTCAACATCTCTTAATGATATGTATAGGTATTGGATTTATTGCCATGGGGATTATCAAGGAGTGGGAGCCGCTCCTGCTTATTCCCATTGGATTTGGAATGATTATAGGGAATATCCCTCTTTACCCCGGTCTGAGTGTTGGTATTTACGAAGAAGGTTCTGTACTCAATATCTTGCACCACGGTGTTCAGAACGGGTGGTATCCACCATTGATTTTCTTGGGCATTGGGGCTATGACAGACTTTTCTTCCCTTATATCCAACCCTAAACTGCTTTTGATTGGGGCTGCCGCTCAATTTGGCATTTTTGCTGCTTATGCTGCCTCGCTCTTCCTGGGATTTGAACCACAAGCTGCCGGTGCTATCGGCATTATCGGAGGGGCTGACGGTCCTACGGCTATTTTCTTATCATCAAGATTGGCTCCGGACTTATTGGGAGCCATTGCCGTATCTGCCTATTCCTATATGGCGTTGGTACCGCTTATTCAGCCTCCTATTATGAAGTTGTTTACAACAAAAAAAGAGCGGTTGATTAAGATGAAGCCGGCCCGCGCCGTTTCCAAAACAGAAAAAATCATTTTCCCCATTGTCGGGTTGCTGCTTACGGCCTTCATAGTACCTTCGGGATTGCCTTTGCTGGGTTTGCTTTTCTTTGGCAACTTGCTGAAAGAAAGTGGAGTCACAAGGCGCCTTGCAGAAACAGCCCGCGGACCGCTTATTGACGTTGTCACCATCCTGATTGGATTGACCGTAGGAGCTTCCACACAAGCAGATAAGTTCCTTCAGATGGAATCTATAAAGATTTTTGCTCTGGGAGCCATGTCATTTATTGTGGCAACAGCAGCCGGTGTACTTTTTGTCAAGGTAATAAACCTGTTCCTGAAACCGGGAAACAAAATCAATCCGCTTATTGGAAATGCCGGCGTATCTGCTGTCCCCGACTCGGCCCGTGTGTCTGAAGTCATTGGCCTGCAATACGACCGCACCAACCACCTGCTGATGCATGCCATGGGACCCAATGTGGCCGGAGTCATAGGCTCAGCCGTAGCAGCAGGAATTTTACTCGGATTCTTATCATAAACACATACCCAATACAATTATATGGAAAACAAACTGCAAGAACTGACAAACAAGCTGTACCAGGAAGGACTGGCTAAAGGCAAGGAGGAATCAGAGGCAATCATAGCAAAAGCCAAAGAAGAAGCCGACGCTATTGTTAAAGCTGCCAAAAAGGAAGCCACCTGTATGGTAGAGCGTGCAGAAAAAGAAGCTGCAGAACATAAGGAGCAGGTTGAAAACGAAATCAGAATGGCTTCCCGCCATACTATCACTGCACTGAAAAAGAAAATTGAAACGCTGGTTGTATTCAAAGCACTGGAAGGTCCTTCCAAACAAGCAATGGATGATGTGTCCTTTGTTCAGGATATCATAGACACGCTCCTCCGTGCTTTCAATCCGGACGGGTCCTCATCTATGGATTTGGAACTTGTATTGCCACAAGCAAAAAAAGAGGCTTTTGCTAATTTTATTCAATCCAGAACTTCAAGGATGTTGGAAAAAGAGCTGAAAGTTACCTTTAATGCCGGTATAGAAAACGGATTTATCATTGGACCGGCCGACGGAGGCTACCAAATCCGTTTTACTGATGCAGATTTTATGGCCTTATTCAATACCTACGTAAGCCCCGGGACCCAAAAAATGCTGTATGGCGAATAATTACGAATTCATTGTTGCAGGATTACCACAGCTGGCACTGGATTTTCAATCCGGAAGTTTTGATTTGGATGAACTTACTACATCCCTTAGAAATTTACTGGATAAGAAAGACAACCGCTGGCTTGACTGGTTGACCAAAGGAATGACACCCCGGTACATGAATGCCCATTTTTACCGTGCTGCACAAAAGTGCAACAACCATTTCATACGGGAATACTTTTCTTTTGACCGCGACATACGGAACACCATTGCTGCGTATACGGCCAGACAATATAAACAGGTTATTACTGACCATCTGGTTGGCAGCAATGAACTCGCAGATCAGCTTTCCGTTTCCAGAGCAGATGATTTTGATCTGGAATTCATTTTTCCGTACGCAGCCCCGCTGCACCGAATCATGCAGTTGGAGGATCCGGTAGAACGGGAACAAAAAACTGACAGGCTCAGATGGGAAAAAGCATCTGAACTTACAGTTTTCCATTACTTTGACATAGATGTTATACTTGCTTTTTTACTAAAAGCCGGTCTTGTTGCCCGCTGGGCAAAACTGGACAAAGAAACCGGAATGAAGTTATTCCGGGAATTGGTCAATGAAGTAAAAGGCACTTACAAAGCAGATAAAGAATAATTATGCAAACACAAACCACCGGAAAAGTAAGAGGCATCATTGCCAACCTGCTTACCATTGAAGTTGACGGACCGGTTGCTCAAAACGAAATTTGTTTTATCCACCTGGGAGACACACGTTTGATGGCAGAAGTCATTAAAGTGACCGGCAAAAACGCCTCGGCTCAGGTGTATGAAAGCACACGGGGTCTGCGTGTAGGAGACCATGTCACTTTTGCAGGCCATATGCTGGAAGTCCAATTGGGACCGGGTCTGTTATCCAGCAATTACGATGGACTTCAGAACAACCTGGCCACCATGGATGGCGTCTTTCTGAAAAAAGGCGAATATACAGAACCTATTGACAGAGAGACAGCATGGGATTTCAAACCCCTGGCAAAGGCAGGCGACAAAGTTACTGCCGGCGATTGGCTTGGAGAAGTCATGGAAGGCTGGCTGACCCACCGCATTATGGTGCCTTTTACTATGACAGAAACCTATACTGTTGAAAAGGTAACACAGGAAGGCTCCTACACAGTTGACCAGACCGTTGCTGTACTGAAAGACGACAAAGGACAGAGCCATCCCGTAACTATGGTGCAAAAATGGCCCGTGAAACGCGCCATTACGGCCTACAAAGAAAAACCCAGGCCCTTTAAAGTAATGGAGACGGGAGTCCGGACCATTGATACTTTTAACCCCATTGCCGAGGGCGGTACCGGTTTCATCCCCGGTCCTTTCGGATGCGGGAAGACCGTTTTACAGCACGCCATTGCAAAGCAGGCCGAGGCCGATATTATAGTCATGGCAGCCTGTGGAGAACGAGCCAATGAAGTGGTAGAAATTTTTACAGAATTCCCCAAACTGATTGATGCACGTACCGGCCGCCACCTGATGGAGCGTACGACCATTATCTGCAACACGTCCAACATGCCGGTAGCTGCCCGTGAAGCCTCTGTGTACACGGCCATGACCATTTGTGAATACTACCGTGCCATGGGACACCGCGCCTTGCTGCTGGCCGACTCTACATCCCGCTGGGCTCAGGCCCTCAGGGAAATGAGTAACCGTATGGAAGAACTTCCGGGACAAGACGCTTTCCCCATGGACCTTCCCGCCATCATTTCCAACTTTTATGCACGGGCAGGTATTGTCACACTGAACAACGGCCAGACCGGCTCGGTTACTTTTATAGGAACGGTATCGCCGGCAGGCGGAAACCTGAAAGAACCGGTTACAGAATCCACCCAAAAAGCTACACGTTGCTTCTATGCCCTGTCTCAAAACAGAGCTGACAGAAAGCGTTACCCGGCTGTTGACCCCATGGACAGTTATTCCAAATACCTGGAATATCCCGAGATCATAACCTATTTTGCAGAAAAAGTGGGGCCGGAATGGATAGATACTATCTGGGAAGGTAAAAACTACGTCAGACGTGGAAAAGAAGCGTACGAACAAATCAACATCCTGGGCGACGACGGAGTTCCCCTGGATTACCACATAAGCTACTGGAAGTCAGAGTTAATAGATTTTATCATCCTGCAACAGGATGCTTTTGATGCTATTGACGCCTCTACCCCCATGGAACGGCAAGAATATATGTACACCAAGGTTATTAATATTTGCCGTCAGAACATTGAATTCGAAGACTTTGAAGATTGCTCTGCCTTTTTCAAAAAATTGATTAACGTCTTCCGTCAAATGAACTATTCCAAATTCCAATCGGAAGAATTCAAACGCTACGAAACTGAAATTGAAGAACTCCTGACCGAAAAGGTTCAGGCTTAACACAATAAATATGGCAAAAGCTTTTCAACGCATATACACACGTTTAGAAGGTATCACCAAAGCCACGGTCGTTCTGGACGCCAAACGCGTAATGAACGACGAACTGGCTACCGTAGACGGCCGTCTGGCCCAGGTGGTAAAGATCAGCGGAGACCGTGTTACCCTGCAGGTTTTTGGTGGAACAGAAGGAATAGCTACCAATTCCGAAGTTGTTTTCTGGGGCGAGGCACCCTCGCTCAATGTCAGTGAAGAACTGGCAGGCCGTTTCTTTAACGCCTATGGTAAACCCATTGACGGAGGACCGGAAGTAGAGGGAGAACACCGAGAAATTGGCGGACCTTCCGTAAACCCCTACCGCAGGCAGCAACCTTCACAGATTATCCCTACCGGAATTGCCGGTATTGACCTGAACAACACCCTGGTATCCGGTCAGAAAATTCCTTTTTTCGCCGACCCGGACCAACCCTACAACCAGGTAATGGCTACGGTAGCCCTGAGGGCTGACGTAGATAAAATCATCCTGGGTGGCATGGGACTGACCAACGACGACTACTTGTTCTTCCGTCAGTCTTTTGAAAATGCCGGAAAACTTTCCCGTATTATCAGCTTTGTAAACACCACAGACGATCCCCCCGTAGAGCGCTTGCTTATTCCGGATATGGCATTGACTGCGGCAGAATACTTTGCTGTGGATAAAAACGAAAAAGTGCTGGTGTTGCTCACCGATATGACGCTTTATGCAGACGCCCTGAGTATTGTCAGCAACCGGATGGACCAGATTCCTTCCAAAGATTCCATGCCCGGATCCCTGTATTCGGACCTGGCTAAAATCTATGAAAAGGCCGTGCAATTGCCTTCCGGAGGTTCCATTACCATCATTGCCGTTACCACACTCAGTGGAGGAGATATTACACACGCTATTCCCGACAACACCGGGTATATTACGGAAGGTCAGCTTTTCCTGCGTCATGACTCCGATACAGGAAAAGTGATTGTAGACCCCTTCCGTTCCCTCTCACGTCTGAAACAGCTGGTAATCGGAAAACAAACCCGGGAAGACCACAACCACGTAATGAATACGGCCATCCGCTTGTATGCAGACGCCGCAGACGCCAAAACCAAACTTGAAAATGGTTTTGATCTGAGCGATTACGACCTGCGTGCTCTGGATTTTGCAAAAGAATATTCCCTGCAACTGCTATCCATTGACGTGAACATTAATATAACAGAGATGCTGGAACGCACCTGGAAACTTTTTGCTAAGTATTTCACGAAAGAAGAACTCAGTATTCGTGAAGACCTGGTTGAAAAATATTATGGCAATTAAATACCAATTTAACAAAACGTCGCTGACTGCCCTTGGTAAGCAACTCAAAATCAGGGAAAAAGCACTTCCTACGTTGAAAAACAAAGAAAGTGCCCTGCGTATGGAGGTGAAACGCGCCAAGCAGCGGTCGGACCAATTGCTGGAAGAGCTGGACAAGAAACTGGCTTCCTACAGAAACATGGCAGCCATGTGGAACGAATTTACACCGGGCCTTATCTGTGTTAAAGACGTGCAACTGGATGTGGTAAAAATTGCCGGTATCAAGACACCTGCCCTTAAAGAAGTCATTTTTGAAGTAAGCGGGTACTCCCTCTTTTCACAACCGCAATGGTATGCCCAGGGAGTTCAGATCCTGAAGGATTTGGCTCAGATTGGAATTGAAAGCGAAGTATACCTGGAAAAGAAAAACCTACTTGATTTTGCACGAAAGAAAACTACGCAAAAGGTAAACCTGTACGAAAAAGTACAAATTCCCGGTTACCAGGAAGCCATCCGCAAAATCAAACGCTTTATGGAAGACGAAGAGACGTTATCTAAGGCCAGTCAGAAAATAGTTAAAAACCGCCAGCAGGAAGAGGAGGATTTGCTATGATTACACGAATGACAAAGTATTCTTTTGTTTTACTGAGTGAACAAACAGAAGATTTTCTCTCCAAATTGCAAAGCTTGGGGATGGTTGACATCAACCGTGAAGAAAAAGCCATTGACCAGCCTTCAAAAGAACTGGCAGATACCCTTACACAGGCCAAACAATGCCTTACCCGGCTAAAACAAGTAGCTAAAGAAAAAGAAAGTACAGAAACAGAACCTTTCAGTGGCAACGGCGAAACATTGCTACAAGAGGCTTCCCTGCTTTTTACTAAAAGAGAATCCCTGAAAGCTTCTATGACTGCCCTCAAAGATCAAATAGCTGCTGCCCGTCCCTGGGGTGCGTTTACCCGGGAAGATACAGCTAAGATACGCAGTCTGGGTTTTATCCTGCATGCCTATACCATGCCGGAGCGCAGGTTCCGGCCGCAATGGGAGGAAGAATATCCCTTGTTTGTTGTTAGCCGGCCCGAAGGACAGGTGTATTTTGTTGTTCTGGAGGTACCGGGAGAAACGTATGATTTCCCGGGTGGTGAAATAGTTTTTCCCGCTGTTCCCTGGAACGAGCTGCAACAACAGTTGGATACGCAACAAACAGAACTTGATGCATGTACCCACCGGCTGGAAATACTTTCCGGTCACATGGATTTATTAAAAACCCATGCAGGTGAGCTTTCTGCCCGGTTGGACCTCTATTTGGCAGGTGCAGGAGCAGAAAAACAAGTTGAAGACCACATTAGCCTGCTTACGGGATTTATCCCTTCGGAAAACACAGCAGAACTGGAAGCCTGTCTGGAGAAGGAAAGCCTCTATTACATAAGCGAGCCGGCACAGACAGAAGACAACCCGCCTATTAAATTAAAAAACAACTGGTTCGCCCGTTTGTTCGAGCCCATTGGCAACATGTATATGCTGCCGGTTTACGACGAGCTGGACCTTACCCCCTATTTTGCTCCTTTCTATATGCTCTTCTTTGGAGTTTGTCTGGGAGATATGGGATACGGACTGTTGCTTATGTTGCTGGGCCTGGTGGGAAAACGTTTTCTTCCGAAATTCAGAAGTTACCTGAACTTGGTATTTTTCCTGGGATTGGGTTCCATCCTTATGGCTTCTTTGTCGGGGAGTTTCTTTGGCATGAGCGTTATTGATCTCATTCCGGCTGCCGGAGAAAAACAAAGCTTTTTCTTCCAGTTCACAGATATGAATATGTTCTGGTTTGCTATCCTCTTTGGCCTGTTCCAAATTATTTTTGCCCGTATCCTTACAGGTATAGACTCTATTATCCGGAAGGGATGGCAACATGGGATGGCACCTTTTGGCTGGGCCATACTCATTATCTGGGCCACTGTGGCTTATGCTTCTACCATGATAGAAAGCTTGTCTTTACCCAAAGAAGCATCTATCACTATGGTAGTAGCAGGCATTTCCCTGATCGTCTTGTTTTCCAAACCGGAAGCTCCCTTTTTCAAACGTCTGGGACTGGGTGTCTGGGCTATGTACGACATCACCGGAGTATTTGGAGACATGCTTTCCTACATACGTTTGTTTGGTCTGGGAGCCTCGGGAGGTATCCTGGGAATGGTTATCAACACGCTGGCCTTGAGTCTTTCCGGCATTCCTTATGTAGGATGGCTTCTGACCATTGTATTGCTGCTCTTTGGGCATGCCCTTGTTTTGGGCCTGAGTGCGCTGGGAGCCTTTGTTCACCCCATGCGTCTGACCTTTGTTGAATTTTACAAAAATGCCGGTTTTACCGGAGGCGGACGTGATTATAAACCTTTGAAATCAAATAATAACCAATAATTTTTAATATCAGTCGTTTTATTATGAACACATTACCTTTATTTCTGGCTTACATTGGAATGTCAATGATGTTGGGTCTCGCCGGGATCGGAAGCGCTGTTGGGACGGTTATGGCAGGAAATGCCACCGTAGCAGCTATGAAAAAGAACCCCAGTATCTTTGGTTCAGCCATGATATTAAGCGCCTTACCCTCAACACAAGGCCTGTACGGCTTTGCTGCTTTTTTCCTAAACCTGGGCGCCGTTAACAAACTGGGAGACGCACTTACCCTAAGTCAGGGACTGGCTGTCTTTGCCGTAGGTCTTGCCATGGGTTTAGTAGGCCTTATTTCTGCCATTAAGCAAGCTCAGATTGCTGCAAACGGGATTGTAGAAATGAGCAACGGACATAACGTATTTGGCAACACGCTGGTTTTGGCTGTATTCCCGGAACTGTACGCCATCCTTGCCTTTGCCTCGTGCTTCCTGGCTATGCCCAGCTAAGCCATGAGCTTGATTACTTCCATTTCAGGAATAAGGGGTACCATAGGCGGATTGCCGGGGGTATCCCTTTCTCCTTTGGATATTGTCCGTTTTACCTCTGCTTATGCCCAACTCATTAAAGAGCAAAGCAAAAGGGAACGCCATACCGTGGTAGTAGGCCGAGATGCCCGACTCTCCGGAGATATGGTAAGGCAACTGGTATGCGGCACACTGCAAGCCTGCGGAATGGGTGTAATAGATATAGGACTGGCCAGTACGCCTACTACAGAAATGGCCGTGCTGTTTACCAAAGCATCGGGAGGTATAGTAGTAACGGCCAGTCACAACCCAAAGGAATGGAACGCTCTTAAACTACTGGACTCCAACGGAGAATTCCTGAACGCACAGCAAGGAGAGCAAATACTGGAAATAATCCGGAACAACTCGTTTACCTACGTTGCTGTTGATCAGTTGGGAGCGTATTCCACGGCCGATTTTACAGACAAACATATAGAGGCTGTCATCAACCACCCGCTGGTTAATAAAAAAGCCATAAGGAAGGCAGGATATCATGTTGCAGTGGATGGCATAAACTCTGTAGGAGGGTTCGTCATCCCCCGGCTTTTGGAATCTCTTGGGGTGGTTTGCCACAAAATCCATTGTGACCCAACGGGAGAATTTGCACACAACCCCGAACCGTTGCCGGGACACCTCAAAGATTTATCTGCAGAAGTAGTTACTAAAAAAGCAGACCTTGGTATTTCCGTGGACCCCGATGTAGACCGCCTTGCTTTGGTATGTGAAGACGGGAGCATGTTTGGCGAAGAATATACCCTGGTAGCTTGTGCAGACTACGTCTTGGAAAAGTACGCCATAACTCGTCCCGGAGAAGCCCGTAACACGGTATCTAACTTGTCTTCTACACGCGCCTTGAAAGACGTCACGCAGTGGCATAACGGAACGTATTCTGCCTCTGCCGTAGGAGAAGTACACGTTGTGGAAGAAATGAAGCGTACTGGCAGTATCATTGGCGGAGAAGGAAATGGCGGAGTAATTTTACCTTCTCTGCATTACGGCAGGGATGCCCTGGCAGGAATTGCCCTGTTTCTGTCTCTGCTGGCAGAAAAAAAGTGTTCCATGACAGAACTCAGAAACCGTTATCCCAAATACTACCTGAGTAAAAACAGAGTAGAACTGAAGAAAAACACAGATTCTGATGCTTTGTTCAGACGCGTACAGTCAGCCTTCCCCGATGCACTTGTCAACCTGAGCGATGGGTTGCGTCTGGATTTTGAAAAAGAAAAAAAATGGGTCAGCCTGCGCAAATCAAACACAGAACCCATCCTACGGATTTACAGCGAAGCTCCTCTTGCAGAAGAAGCAGATGAACTGGCAGGTAAGGTCATGAAATTGTTCTGAAAATCAATTATAATTTGTCAGGCACAAAAAATTATGTACCTTTGCAACCCTATTAAAAGAAAAGATTAAAGACACATACAATGAAACAAGGAATACACCCGGAAACTTACAGATTGGTAGCATTCAAAGATATGTCCAATGACCATTTGTTCATCACACGTTCCTGCGTTAACACCAAAGAAACCATTACAGTGGACGGAACAGAATATCCTTTGTACAAGTTGGAAATTTCAAACACATCCCACCCTTTCTATACAGGTAAGATGAAGCTGGTTGATACGGCCGGACGTGTAGATAAATTCAGAAGCCGTTATGGTGAACGGAAAAAATAACGAAACCAATCATATACCCGAAAGCTGTCCCCAAACGGACGGCTTTTTTGTTGGGAAACAAAACCGGTTTCCACTTATGGAAACGGAAGACGGATCCTTTACTGTGCTGGGCCCTTTGGGAGAAACGTACCATTCCGTGGCAGGTGCTGTACTTGAGTCGCAGTACGTTTATATAGATTGCGGCTTGCATTATTTTATAGAAAAAAAACAAACAGCCGGAACATTACCCTCTAAAATACATATCTTGGAAATGGGACTGGGTACCGGGCTTAACGCATTTCTTACCTGCCGGGAATTACTTACCTGCCGGGAATTACTTACAGAACCCGAAATATTTTACAGGGCCATTGAAAAATATCCCTTGCCGTCGGATCTGGCAGACCGCCTGCATTACGCAACCAATCCACAGGAAATAGCGTGCTTTCAAGGTATTCATTCCGATACCTGGGATACTCCTTACCGGATAACCGACCGTTTTACCTTGCTAAAACACCGGTGTGATTTATTGGATTTTAATCCCGTGGGTAAGCCACCCGTTCATGTAGTATTTTACGATGCGTTTTCTCCTGCTGCCCAACCGGAATTGTGGACAGAACAGGCATTGCAGCGAATTGTTCCTTTACTTGCACCGGAAGCTGTACTGACTACGTACAGTTGCAAAGGCACCTTCCGGCGCCTGCTGGAAAGTCTGGGGTTTACAACAGAACGGCTCCCCGGACCGGGCAAAAAGCGCCATATCCTGAGAGCCGTTTTTACAACCCCTCAAATCTGAGGGAAGTGATGATCAATAATTTTCTTTCTTTTCTTCAAAAAAAGATTTGGGATGCAAACAGGCAGGACAAAGTTCAGGGGCCTTCTTACCTTTGGTAATGTATCCGCAATTCCTGCACTGCCATAAGATTTCCTCTTCCCTTTCAAAAAACTTTCCGGCTGTTACCCTGGCCAGTAACTGGCGGTAACGTGTCTCGTGCTCTACTTCTACAGAAGCAATGGCCAAAAAAGCAGCGGCAATTTTTGGGAAACCTTCTTCTGCAGCTGTTTTTGCAAAGGCAGGGTACAGTTCTGCGTGTTCTTCGTATTCGCCTTCTGCTGCAGCCAGCAGGTTTTCTGCAGTTGTACCAATAACACCTGCCGGATAAGCAGCTGTTATTTCTACCATACCCCCTTCCAGGAATTTAAAAAACCTCTTAGCGTGTTCCTTTTCCTGCTTTGCCGTTTCTTCAAATACAGCGGCTATTTGTTCATAGCCTTCTTTTTTTGCAGTTGATGCAAAAAATGTGTAACGATTAGCTGCTTGTGATTCTCCTGCAAAAGCAGCCAGCAGGTTCTGTTCTGTTTTTGTTCCTTTAATAGATTTCATAGTGTTGGATTGTTGTTGTAGCCCCACCAGGACTCGAACCTGAATCTGAAGTTTAGGAAACTTCCGTTCTATCCCTTGAACTATAGGGCCGGATTACCGTTTGGTATCAGATAACGTTTTTTTCGACAATCTGCCTGCCACGGTAAAAACCACACTCCGGACATACCCTGTGGTACATAACGGTTGACCCGCAATTTGAACAGGTTGCCAATGTGGGGGTTGTTAATTTATAATGCGTTCTGCGTTTGTTTCTTCTTTGTTTAGAAACTCTGTTTTTTGGATGTGCCATATCTCAATCTCCTATTTTTTATTGTCCATTAAATCTTTCAGCTGACTGAAAGCCGTTTGTTCCGTTATATCTTTTTCTTCCGTTTCCTGTTTCCATAAAGCCAGCATTTCCTTATTACAGGTACCTACATCTTCGTGTACACGCTGGATGGGCAAAGCCAGACATACGCTGTCATACACGTATTGTGTAAGGTCAATCCTGCCGGTATCCAAATCAGTGCATTCTTGCGTTTCCTCTCTGTCCAAAGTACCGTCAAAAGAAACCGGAATACTTAGCCTATCCAGGCAACGATCGCACAAAAGTACAACATATCCTGCAATTTTTACAGAAATGACAAGGGTGTCTTCCGAGGTTTTATTTACCAGTACGTCTGTTGTAAGATCTGCCTGTAAAATGTCTGCATTTTCAAAAGCAGTGAAAAATGCACCATCCACCTGAAATCTAAAATCATACGTTCCTTTTGAAAACGACTTCCCTTCTATGATCAGCCTTGTATTTTCCCTGTGTTCCATCTGCCCAAAATGAGCCGACAAAGTTAAACAAATATTTCAGATAATCGTTGTTTTATTATACTTTTGCACTTTCCGATAACAGATATACGTATGCCTGACACTATCCTTATACTTGATTTTGGTTCACAATCCACCCAGCTGATTGGCAGAAGATTACGCGAAATGAATGTGTATTGTGAAGTGTATCCTGCCCACCGCATTCCGGAACCCTGGGCGCAAGTAAAAGGTGTCATTCTCTCCGGCAGTCCTTTTTCGGTGTTGGACGAAAACGCACCTGCTCCTGACCTTTCAAAATTCCGTGGACACCTCCCCGTCCTGGGCATCTGTTTTGGAGCGCAATACCTGGCGCATACGAACGGCGGTACCATACAGAAGTCAGGCTCCGGAGAATACGGAAGGGCCTCACTTCAATTGAAGGAACCCGGTTCTCTGCTTTTCAAAGGCATTCCGGCGGTAACACAAGTTTGGATGTCACATGGGGAAAATATAGAGGCACTTCCCAAAAACGCACACCTGCTGGCTTCCACAGAAGATGTGCAGCATGCGGCCTTCAAGCTTGCAGGAGAAGAAACGTATGGTGTCCAGTTTCATCCGGAAGTATCCCATTCCGTTGACGGATCGCGGCTGCTTGAAAATTTTGCAAAAAAAATCTGCCATTGCCAGGGAGATTGGACTCCATCGGGTTTCGTGGCATCAGCCATTGCAGAACTGCGTCAAAAGATTGGCAAAGAACAGGTAGTAATGGGTATATCGGGAGGTGTGGACAGCACCGTTGCTGCCGTTTTGCTTCACAAAGCCATTGGAAAACAACTGCATTGCATTTTTGTAGATAACGGGTTGCTGCGGTTGGACGAATTTTCTACTGTGCTGGAATCCTATCGGGATATGGGGTTGCATGTGGTGGGCGTCAATGCCTCGGCACATTTCCTTAAAGCACTCAAGGGAGTTACAGATCCCGAAGCCAAGCGAAAAGCCATTGGAAGTACTTTCATTACTGTTTTTGCTACGCAAGCAGAGAAAATACCCAATGCCACCTGGCTGGCTCAGGGAACCATTTACCCCGACGTTGTGGAATCGGCTCATGTGCCGGGAAAGGCACAGGTTATTAAATCACACCACAACGTAGGCGGGCTGCCGGACCATGTTCCTCTGAAAATTGTAGAACCTCTGCGGATGCTTTTCAAAGATGAAGTACGGCGGATTGGATTGGAACTGGGCATAAGGGAAGATATGATTAACAGGCATCCGTTTCCCGGACCCGGTCTGGCCATTCGGCTGCTGGGAGAAGTCACTCCGGAAAAACTTGACATCTTAAGGCAGGCCGATGCTGTTTTTATCAACTCCCTGCGCACACACGGATTGTATGACAAAGTCTGGCAGGCAGGCGCCATTCTTTTACCTGTTAAAAGCGTAGGCGTTATGGGCGATGAACGTACGTATGAATATACGCTTGCACTGCGTGCTGTGGCATCACTTGACGGTATGTCTGCAGACTGGGTGCATTTGCCGTACGATTTTTTAATGAAAGTGTCGAACGATATTATAAACAAAGTCAGGGGAATTAACCGTGTTGTTTATGACATTTCATCCAAACCCCCCGCTACCATCGAATGGGAGTAATCCTGAAGTCTTTTACAATGCTTCTTTAAACAATTGTGCGTAAAATGCAGCTTTTTTCTCCAGTGCCATGGGGTACGCTCTGGAAGTAGAAGGCATCCTGTAGAACCTCATGTGCCGCGTACCGTAATGAAACGTTTTATACTCCCCTACCCGGGGAAGGTCCGGTGCCCGATCGAATTCCTGACCGGCAAGTACCTGCAACAAAGTTTCGGCAGCTTTCTGTCCCGTAACGGCCACACTACTGCATAAAGGAATTTGTACCAACAGGCGGGCAAGGTCTACAGGTTCCACTACCTGCAAGTGTTTGTCGGATGCATTTCCCTTTTCACGCAATACCTTGGCTGCCGTGTCGTACAACGCAATGCCTTTTTCCCGGCAGAAGTTTTCGATGGCTTCTTGATTGAATTTGTTACCACGAATAAAGTGATTTTTGTTGCTAAAAAATACAGTTCCTACAATACGCCACATATCATTTTGGAAATTGGGATAATAAAAATCCATGGACCAGCGAGCCACCGGAGGAGGAAAACTTCCCATCATCAAAAGCCGTGCTTTTGGAGGAAGAAAAGGCTCTAATGGATGATTTTCCTGTAGACTGAACAACGTATTCATAAAAGTACTAATATCGCACATTATTTTAACTAATCTGCAAAAACAAATGAAATGAAAATTGGTCTAACCTACGATCTGCGGTCTGAATACCTGTCTTTGGGGTACACAGAAGAAGAAACCGCAGAATTTGACAACACAGAGACGCTCCGGGGCATCGAAATTGCCCTGCATGCACTGGGTTACGAAACCGAGCGCATTGGCAACTCACGGTCACTCATGATGCGTCTTCTGGAAGGGAACAGGTGGGATCTTGTCTTCAACATTTGTGAGGGACTTTATGGCGACGGAAGAGAATCGCTTGTTCCTGCCATCCTGGATGACTGGCAAATTCCTTATGTTTTTTCTGGCGCTGCAACCATGGCCCTTACCCTGAACAAAGCCTTATGCAAAAGGGTGGTAAGAGATGCCGGTATACCTACTCCTGATTTTTGCCTGGTCAATTCCGAAGATGACTTGTTACAAAACAAACCGCCCTTCCCTCTTTTTCTGAAACCTTCCATGGAAGGATCGGGCAAAGGCGTTAGCGAATTCTCCCTGGTTACTACAGAAGAAGAATACAGGAGGGTATGTCTTCATTTGTTAAAACAATTCAACCAGCCCGTACTGGTTGAATCGTATCTGCCCGGAAGGGAATTTACGGCAGGTATTTGCGGAAACGGACCGGATGCCCGCGTAATTGGTGTCATGGAAGTTGTTTTTAAACAAGAAATTTCTGCTATTTATTCGTATGAAAACAAGCAGAATTACAAAACAGTAGTGGAATACCGCCCGGCAGACCGGGACATGGAATCCAAATGCAGCCGACTGGCCTTACAAGTCTGGGAAGTTACAGGTTCTAAAGATGCCGGACGAGTTGATATGAAGCTTACTATAGAAGGCGAACCCGAATTCATGGAAATGAATCCACTAGCCGGTTTGAATTACAAAGATTCCGACCTCCCCATTCTGGCCAGGATGCATGGGATGGATTTCCGGCAGTTGATAGATACCATCATGCAGTCGGCCATAAAACGAATTTTCTGCAACCCTGCGCAAACGGTACTCATTGAAAATGAACAATACAGTTGTTATCCTGCATAACCGGCTACCGGCCCAACCTACCCCGGATGAGCAAGATGTTATGGACCAGGTATACTTGATCCATAAAGCTTTAGAAGCATTGGGATATAGATGTCAGGTACTTGACGTGGGCAACAACGTATATGAAGACCTGCAGCACGTAGCAGCACTCAAACCTGCTTTTGTTTTTAATCTGGTAGAGTCTGTCTTTGGATCTACCGGATTATTGCATATGGTCCCTTCCATACTAGGAGCATGGAAGATACCTTATACAGGAGTAAGTGAAGAAGGGTTGTATCTGACAACCCGAAAAGTCCTGGCCAAACAAATCATGCGTTCCCACGGAATTGCCACTCCGGACTGGTTCCCGGTTGGCAGTACTGTTTTCCTTCACAACCATAAGAAATACATTGTTAAGCCGTTGTCAGAAGAAGGATCGGCAGGATTGGACGAACACCATGTTTTTAATCCCCTTTCCCCGGGAGTGCAAGACTGGCTGGGTTCTTTCAACCCAAATGAATTTTTTGTTGAAGAATATATTGAGGGGCGCGAGTTCAACCTGAGTGTTACGGGATGCCCGAACCGTTACAACTTATACCCCATCCCGGAAATGATTTTTAGCGGTTATCCTCCCGATAAACCCAGAATTCTGGGTTACCGTTCCAAATGGGAAGAAGATTCGTTTGAATACACGCATACCTTCCGGGAATTTGGTACATTGGACCACACACCGGAATTGTGTACTGCATTGCAAGAAACGGCCATTGCATGCGGGGAACTGTTCCGGTTATCGGGGTATTTCAGGGTAGATATACGCATGGGATCAAACAACATACCCCAGGTTCTTGAGATCAATGGGAACCCCTGCATTTCGCCCGACAGCGGGTTCATTGCAGCAGGCAAACAAGCCGGCTATTCCATTAACCAGATTGTTGCGCAGATTACAGCGCACCTGAATTAACAAATATGAATATTTCATTTAGACACACCCTGCTGTCGGATGACAGAGGCCCTCTGGCTGCTGTAATGGAATCCACCGGTCTTTTTTACGATTTTGAGGTAGACGTAGCTATGGAAGTCCTTAACACCTTACTGGAACAAGGAGAACAATCCGGATACTCTGTTGTTATTGCCCAGGACGGTACCCAGCCGGTAGCCTTTGCTGTATACGGCCCTACACCGTGTACCGTTTCCGGATGGGACATCTATTGGATGGCTGTCAGGGACAACCTGAGGGGTAAAGGACTGGGTTCTCTGCTCATTGAAATAATAGAGAAAGAAATCTTTAGGCAAGGGGGAACAGACATCTGGATAGAAACTTCGGGCAGAGAAGCATATTTTCCTACCCGCCAATTTTACGAAAAGCACCGGTACCGGGCCATGGCAGAATTGCCTGATTTTTATGCTCCCGGTGACAGCAAGGTGGTTTACGGAAAAAATGTATCTTTATTCCGTTAAACAACTTGAATACAATAATGAACAATCTGATTAAAAAGGATATTGCCGTATTGGTTGGCAGCCTTAGAAAAGAATCCTACGGCCGGCAACTGGCAGAAGTTATGGCTGCCATGGCGCCGCCAACATTGGATTTGCAAATAATTGAAATCGGGGATCTTCCCTTATATAACGAAGACCTGGAAGGCGACGGCATAGAACCGCCAGTTAACTGGGTACAATTCAGGGAAAGGGTTGGACGTGCAGACGGGGTACTTTTGGTAACTCCCGAGTACAACCGATCTACCACCGCTGCTTTAAAAAATGCCCTTGACGTGGGATCCAGGCCTTATGATAAAAATGTCTGGAGCAACAAACCAACAGCCATTGTATCTGTATCTCAAGGAGCCATTGGAGGCTTTGGTGCCAACCACCACTTGCGGCAAACGCTCGTTTGTTTGAATTGCCCGGTACTTCCGCTGCCGGAAATGTATCTTGGCGGAGTGGCCGGACTGTTCAATGAAAAAAGAGAACTCGTGGAAGGCAACGGTGTAGATAAACTTATTACCCGGTTTTTTAGTTCTTACGAACGCTGGCTGGCACGTTTTTAAAACACGGTATTGTACCCCAGCTCAAACATTTCGTCTTTATACTTTAGGTCGTAAGCAGTAAACCGGGCCATTCCTTTGTTTTCTATCACCCGATCTGCCATGTGCAGGTCTGCCGTTGCACCTGCATGGAACATCATGAAAATACTGCGGTCCGCTATGTAACGGATGGATTTGTTATACGCAAGGTCAGTTTCCGGCACAGGGAACAAGTTGATAGCATATACACGTTTGCAGTAGTTGCGGATGGGATTTACCGGTACGTTACGCACCACGCCTCCGTCAACGTAATGTTTCCCGTCTATTTCAACAGGAGGAAAAAGTACGGGAATGCTGCACGAGGCCAATACGGCCTCGGCAAGCGGTCCGCTTTCAAATACTACTTCTTTGGCTGTTTCCAGGCAGGTGGCTACAATCTTTACAGGTACCTTCAATTCTTCAAAAGTCTGTACCCGGAACGTTTCCTCTAAGATTTTACGTAGCGGAAGAGAATCTACCAGGTATTCTTTGGAAAATCGTCGCCCCAAGAAATCCTTCAGTGTCAGGTGTTCAAATGCTTGTAAAATTTCTTCAACGGTAAAGCCTTGACCATAATACGCTGCTACAATGGCACCTACACTCGTCCCCGAAACCATTTTAGGGATATGTCCCATTTCCAGCAAACGCTTTAATACGCCAAGGTGGTAATAGCCTCTGGCACCACCGCCGCCAAAGGCTACTCCCAGTTGGTATTTTTGTTTTCTTATCATAATACTCCTTCTGTTGTGCCGGTAGAAAGTACTGCAGAGGGATCTATACGCGAAGCTTCTTCCGGATTTCCTACTTTTCTGGAACGGGCAGCTTTTCCCTGACCAAAACGGATACTGAAACTGAGCCTGATCTTCTGCAGATGCATCCTCTGGTCAATCTTATATTGTACTCCATTATCCGATTTCAGTACCAGATTGTTCTTAAAAGTACCAAAAATATCGTTAACATTCAAGCTGAGCGTGGCCTTATTGTTCATAAAATTTTTCTTTATACCTCCGTTTGCAAAAAACATAGGAGCTACTACAAAATAACCGGCCGGCACCTTGCCCTGATACATCCCCATAAGTTCTATCTTCCAATTTTTTGACAATACCAGTGTAACCTGTGAATAAATATTAGTAAATACGCCGTTGTTACTGTATACATTGGCTTGGCCCTGCTCCGGTTTCGGTTCCGGTTCCGGTACCGCTGTATTACCCATATAAATACACGTACCGTTTACAGTCAGGTACAACCATTTGGTAAGTGGCAGTTCACTAATGGATAGAACTCCGCCGGCCATACTTTGTGTTCCAAAATTATCATACAACAAAATCTTAGTCCCGTCTGCCGTGTAATATGGATTTTGCATAATATAATCCTTTACGTGAGAGTATAACAGAGCCAGGTTGTAGTGTGTCTTAAAGTTTACCCCCAATACCACCTGGTCTGACAACTGCGGATCCAGGTTGGGATTTCCCTGGATATAAGAATTGGCATCTATGTATGCCCTGAAAGGATTCAACTGGCTAAAAGAAGGCCTGCCAATACGGCTGGTATAAGACAACGTAAACCGCCACGAAGCCGAAGGGTTGTATCCGGCAAATACTGTTGGAAACACATTGAAATATTGTTTTTTAGTTTGTTCTTGTGCAGAAATCCAATTACCGTTGGCTCCGGTAAACTCTCCCCTAAGTCCCAGCTTTAACATCCATTTGCTTCCTAACATCCTGCCCACTGAAGCATAAGCAGCAGCAATGTGTTCTGTATAAAGAAATTCGTTCGATAAATCCGGATTGGGAGTCCATTGTGTATCCAAAAAATCTTCTCGTCGCAGGTTGTTGTCCGTTTGTGTAGTTGCCCACTTGATTCCCGTTTCCAACAGGCCTGTTTTCCAAAAAGACTGTTGGTAATCCAACCTGCCGGAAAACAAGTGGATGTATTGGTTGCTTTTTTGTCTGAAAATCTGGTCCATCCCAAAACCTTCTACGATGGTATTTTCCTGAGAGTTTTCAGAGAAAATATCGTAATAGGCATAGTCTGCGTTAAAAGTCAGTTCCTGTGATTTTTCCTCATTAAACAACCCTGTATAATTGATGTTGGAAGTGATATTTCTATAAGAACTCCCGTTACGGATCACGCTATTTGTTCGGTTGAGCAACTGATTATCAATAAACATATCTGTATAATTCTCCCGGCCGTAGTTACTCAGGTCCTGATCCTGAAACAGGCCGGTTACAATAAATCCTACCGTATGTTTTTTAGTAAGATAAACGTCGTTAGCCAACTTAGCCGAATGGCTGACAGAGTTGGACATAAAATCTGAATGGGAGATTTGCTCCATGTTTAGTCCTTCTCCAAAAGTAGTCAGATTGGACAACTCCAGCCCTCTGTTGTCAACTCTTCCGTTGTATGTAAACAACGTATTTGTTTTGTCCGTTCTCAAATTTAGGGAGGTCCCGCCACCGCCTTCCTGTTCATACATTTTGTGCTTCATCCCTCCGTAAAAAGCATTGGCCGTCCCGCTAAATCCTTTGAGCAGGTTTTTCTTCATTTTGATATTGATGATACCACCGGACCCTGCCGCATCGTAACGGGCCGAGGGGTGTGCCATCAACTCTATCTTATCAATGGTAGTACCGTCCGTAGCCCTAAGGAGGGCTTCCAGCTCCAAACCGCTCAGGTAAGACGGGCGGCCATCTATCCAAACGCTTACCGGTTGTCCGTTGAGTTTTACATTTCCCTCCATATCTATCGTTACACCGGGTGCTCTTCGCAACACTTCCAGTGCATTGCTGCCTTCTGTAGAAACAGCCTGAGATACGTTCATCACTACTTTATCAATCTTATGTTCAATGAGCGGAACTTTTGCCGTAATGACAGCTGTTGTAAGTGTCTGGACATCTTCCTCCATTTCTACAAAACCCACATTCCATTGCGCCTGTGAAAGTTCAATTTCTATTGTGTTTTCTTTGTAACCTATAAAGGTGGTCACCAACTCGTACATACCGTAAGGAATATCCTCCAGTAGAAAAACACCGTCAGTACCGGCAGTAGTGGCAGCAATAACCTGATACAGGCTGTCCCTGACAGCTACTGTTGCGTAGGCAAGCGGAGTCCTTGTTTCCTTATCCACCACAGTCCCCCTGACGGCAGCCGTATTACGGGCTGCCGAAAGGCTGACTGTCCCAAAAACAAGAAATAGACCTAATACTATCTTTTTTATCATTGTATGTGTTTTTTATAATATCCTTTAATTTCTTCCATGGTAATACCCAATGTGTCCAATCTGCTGAAGAAAACAGGCAATTCTTTCGTAAGAAAGCTGTTCTTTAAATCTGCCAAAATTTCCCTGCGTGCTCCCGATGAAACAAAAAAACCGATACCTCTTTTGTTGTAGATAATTTCTCTTTGCTGCAGGTATTCATAAGTTCTGGCTACCGTATTGGGGTTGACACCCAGCGTAGCCCCCAGTTCCCTCACAGAAGGTATCCGGTCTTCTTCCTTCCACTCCCCATGCAGGATTTTTTCGCAGACAGATTCTGCGATTTGAAGGTAAATGGCCTGGTGGTCTTTAAATTCCATAAGATTTAGTATTTAGTTGTTTTAATCAACCGGTATGTACCAAACCAGCAAGATGCCGTAACAAGTCCGCCTATACTATACTTCCCTATTACAAGAGCCCTGACAAAGGAATTTTGCGACAACAACGAGGAAAGACTTCCCATTCCTCTCCAATCACTGTTCTCTAGTTCTTGCGGAAAGTTATCAAGCAGTATTTCTACAAAACGTTCCACAGCCTCTATGCCAATCGACTTAATTACAAGACCTGCCACTATGCTTAACAAGAGAGCAAATCCCATGAGTACAGCAAATGTTTTGGCCACTTTCTGCCGTTTGAATACCATATTTCCCAAAACAAACAACGACTGGATTAAAAACATATCAAAAAACACCTTCCCTGAAAACACACCTTCCCAACTGTTGGCAAAAAGAAAGCCGGATGTATATGAAGGAAACAGCAGGTAAAACAACGTATCCACCACAAACAGAGATACCAACATAGAAAGGGCCACACAAACAAAACTGACTACAAACATGCTCAACGTTTTCTCCAGAACAGAAGCCGGAAGCTGCGCATAATGCAGGCCTTTCTTTTTATGATTTACCGTTCCATACAACTTGGAAGGGGAAAAAACCAGGGCCATGACAGTCATAAAAACAATAAAAGTCAACCTGGAAAAAACACCGGGAGAAGAGGATGACAACAAGGAGGCCAATAAGAAAACTACGTAAATTCCGTTCATGCTCAAAACAGTCAAACCAAAATTTGCAGGAAATTCACGGCACTCTTTTAAAAGAAGTGCACCAAACCGTTTTATAGTAAATACATTGTTCATTATTTTCCGTTTTTAAAATGTTCTTTGAACCATTCTCTTTGCTTTAGGGCAGCATTAAATAACGTTTCCAGGTTCACCTTTGTATCGGCTCCGGTTGTATTGGCTTTAACTAAAGAGTAGCCCAGCGGTGTTTGTTCTGAGTACAACACCCCTTCCGGCTCTTTGGAAGCGGTAATAAAACAAAGTTTTTGTGTAATTTCTTCAATAGAAGCGTGCAGAAGCACTTGCTTTTGATCCAAAATAATCACGGGATCAATCAGGTTTTCTAAATCCCGTACCTGGTGGGTAGATATAATAACCAATTGTTCCTCGCTTATATGCCCGGCCACTGTGCTGCGAAATACAGACTTGGAAGTTATATCCATACCGTTGCTGGGTTCATCCAAAAGTAAAATTTTAGTATTCAATGCAAGTGCATAAGAAACATGGGCCTTCTTTTGCTGTCCGGCAGACAAATCCCTGAACTTTTTTCTTGGATCTACTTCAAAGCGCTCCATTATGGAGCAGAACTGTTCGTAATCAAAGCCGCGGTAAAACGGGCCGTTGTTGCGTACAAACTGGTTGACGGTACCGACAGGATTTTCAGGTTCTTCCGGCAGGTAAAACACATCTTGCAGAAATTCCGGCTGCCGGGCGTACGGATGAAATCCGTTAACCAGGCACGCTTCTTTTGTACTTTTTTGCAACCCCGCCAGAAATTTAAGCAACGTGGTTTTCCCCACCCCGTTCTGTCCTAACAGCCCGTACACATTGCCTTTAGTCAAAGAAAGCGACAAGTCACGTAAGACGTTGTTCTTTGAATAACTGAATGTTAGGTTATTTATTTGAATCATTATTATAGTGTATTAGTATATTAGTACACCGCAAAGGTAATAATCTTTTTATTCCCTCCAAATTTTTTTTCATTTTTTGCTATCTTTGTTTAAAACTTATACAATGGCTCTTATTCAATTATCCGGAGTAGATGTGGTTAAAGACTCCAACCTGATCTTAACCGGAGTGGACCTTACTTTGGAGGCAGGAGATTTTACCTACCTGGTAGGACGGGTGGGATCCGGAAAAACCTCGCTTATAAAAACACTCATTGGGGAATTTCCCGTAAAAAAAGGACAGGCAGAAGTTGCCGGTTTTGATCTCGTCAAATTAAAGAGAAGGGAGATACCTTATCTGAGGAGAAAAATTGGAGTGGTCTTTCAAGATTTTCAATTGCTCCAGGACCGTTCTGCCAGCGACAACCTGGAATTTGTTTTACGTTCCACTGGCTGGAAAAATAAAAAAGAAATTACACAGCGGATTGAGCAGGCATTGGACAGTGTTAGCATGCTGCACAAAGGCCATAAATACCCCCACCAACTTTCCGGGGGAGAACAGCAACGCATAGCCATTGCAAGAGCCATACTGAACGATCCCCAAATTATTCTGGCTGATGAACCTACCGGAAACCTGGATAGCGACACACAACAGGAAATCATGCAGTTATTTATGGAAATACACGAAAAACAACAACCTGCCATGATGGTGGTTACCCACAACCTAAGCTTATTGCAACGGTACCCGGGACGTATATTCACGTGCGAAAAGGGATTGTGTACAGAAATGGCCGACCGCCTTGAAATTGACCTCTCGGGTTTTATGGAATCATGAAAACAAAAAAGGAAATAAACGCAATCATTCAATGGTTTCAAACCCATATGCCCCATCCGGAGTCTGAGCTCCATTACCAAGATCCTTACAGCCTGATAGTTGCTGTTATTCTTTCAGCGCAATGTACAGATAAAAGGGTCAATCTGGTAACACCTGCCCTTCTGGAGCGCTTTCCTACCGTGGACCATCTGGCAACAGCTACTCCGGAAGAAGTTTTCCCCTATATCAAATCCGTAACGTATCCCAACAACAAAGCCCGGCACCTGACAGGCATGGCACAGCGTATTGTGGAACAGTTTGACGGAAAAGTACCTTCTACTACCGAAGAGCTTTGCCAACTGCCCGGTGTGGGACGAAAGACAGCACACGTAATTGCTTCCGTTGCTTTTGACAAACCGGTTATAGCCGTTGACACGCATGTATTTCGTATTTCCCGCAGGCTGGGATTATCACGCGGTACAACTCCCCTTGCTGTGGAAAAAGACATGAACCGCCATTTTCCACCTCAACTGAGAGCCAAAGCACACCACTGGCTTATCCTCCACGGCAGGTATGTCTGTACAGCAAGAAAACCAAAATGCGAATCCTGCGGACTTTCCGGTTTTTGTGATTTTTACAAAAAGGAGCAAACCCCATGAAATTACCCGCCGGGACTCCTGCAGCGTGGACCGATGATGTCCGGCATTTCTTAATGTATTTACGCCTGGAACGCGGCCTGTCGGTAAATACGCAAAAGGCGTACCTGCAGGACATCCGGCTATTCATCAAGTTCCTTGCGCTCCCGCCTCAGCCCAATGCCTCCGCCTCGGCATCTGCCCTACCCGAATCTGACTCTGCTGCTGCTACTGCTGGCACGACCGCCCCTGCTCCGGCCGCCTCCGCCTCGGCAACTCCCATTCCTGACCCGGCTTGTATTGAGCCGGCTCACCTGGAATCATTCCTTGCCTTTATTACCAATTCCGGTATGTCTTCCAGAACACAGGCTCGTATCCTTTCCGGGCTGAACGCTTTTTTTCGATTTTTAGTAATAGAAAAACGCATAGCAACCAACCCCTGCACTCCCATAAGGACACCAAAAACAGGCAGATCGCTTCCTGTAGTTCTTTCCCTGCGTGAAATCGAGAGGATACTGGATTCTGTTGATCTGAGTATTCCGGAAGGGCACCGGAACAAAGCCATTTTGGAAGTACTTTATGGATGTGGCTTGCGCGTTAGTGAACTTACCGAATTAAAATATTCACAAATTTTTCCCGAAGAAGGTTTTATTCGTATTATTGGCAAAGGTAACAAGCAAAGGCTCGTTCCCATTGGCTCGCACGCCCTGAAGGCGCTTGACCAATATATACCCTGGAGGAACTCGTTACACATACTTTCCACTCACGAAGACTTTGTTTTCCTGAACCGCTACGGAAGACCCATTACACGTAATATGGTGTTTTTGATTGTCAAGGAACAAGCCCGCATAGCAGGGATTAAAAAGAACATATCACCGCATACTTTCAGGCATTCTTTTGCCACACATCTGATAGAAAACGGAGCAGACCTGCGGGCTGTACAGGAAATGCTGGGACACAGCAGTATACTCACTACAGAAATGTACACCCATCTGGATACCTCTTTCTGGCAACAGTCCGTACTCAAACACCACCCCCGTCATTAATTGCGGTATGATTGTTGAAAAACAGTATATTTGCTTCATGATACGTTTCTTCCATATTATTTTGTTCTGCAGCCTGTTTTCAGTTTTTTCCCTGGTACAGGCACAGGAAAGACCCTTTGCAGACCATGAAGAGTTCCAGACAGCCGTTGATCTGTTTAAGCAAGGACAATACTGGAGTGCGTATCAGCTATTTAACAGTTTTGGCGCAGCGCAGCCCCCCTCTTTTATACAACTGGTTGCTTCCTACAGTCTCTTATGCGAAATAGCCCTTGGTGATCCTGCTGTTGAATACAAAGCAGCGCAATGGGAGCAGGAATACCCCTCGGCTCCTCTTAAACATACGGTTTATTTCAAATTGGGCAACTACTACGCTGACAAAGGCCGGTTCAAAGAAGCCCTCGAGGTATACGAGAAGGTGAAACCTGAAAGACTTCCCGTTGCAGACAGGGCCGCTTTTCTATTCCGTAACGGGTACGCCGGCATGCAGAACGGAGAAATAAATAAAGCCATGGCCTTGTTCCTTGATACGGAACAAGCCCCCGGAAAAGATATTTATAAATGGGGAGCCAGGTATTACAGAGGGTATCTCTACTATGCGCGGGGAGATTTTGAACAGGCCGTTCCCTTGCTGGAACAACTGACAGATATACCTCAATATGCAGAACTCTCCCAAACGTACCTGTTGCAATCTCTTTTCTATCTGCATCAATACGAACAAGTAATCCAAACAGGAGTTCCTCTGTACAAGCACGCAGACCGTGCGCTAAGGACAACACTTGCCAAAACATTGTCAGAAGCGTATTTTGCTTTAAACAGAACAGAAGAGGCCCGTACTTTTTTTGATGATTACCTGGAAGGCGTTACAACACTGACCATTACAGACAGGTACTACTCCGGAATCCTTTATTTTAAACTGAAGGACTATGTACAGGCAGCAGAACAACTGGCACTTGTTGGTGAAAGGCACGACAGCATAGGCCAAAATGCCCTTTACCACTTAGGAGAAACTTATATCCGGCTGCACAACAAGGTAGATGCGCTGGAGGCTTTTAAAAAAGCCAGTTCCATGCCTTTTGACCCGGTTATTAAAGAAGATGCCTTTTTCAATTATGCAAAACTTTCTTTTGACCTGAACAGCGACATTCAAATATTAGCTGCTTACCGAAAAGAGTATCCCGAATCTCCAAAACTGGACGAAATTCAAAACTATATGGCCGCAAACTATTTTCTTAACCAGGATTATGCCATGGCAGTTGAAGCACTCAGCGGCTTAAAAAATCCTTCAAAGGAAAATATAAGAGACCTGGAAAAAGCAGCCTATCTAAGAGGTATCCAATTGTATAAAACAGGCTCTTTCAGAGAAGCGGAAAAGTTTTTTGATCAGGCAGGCGAAACCTACTGGGTTGCCGAATGCCAGTACAGAAGCAACAAATTCCAGAAATCCATTCTTCTCTGGAAGGAATTCATAAAAGAAAGCGGTTCTTTTTCCAATCCTGAAAAATACAGAACAAGCCATTACAACATAGCGTATGCTTATTTTAAACAGAAAGAGTACGCTCTTGCAGAAGAGTGGTTTCACAAATATATCAGGCTGGGAAAAGGAGACATACACCTGATAGCAGATACGTATTTGCGGCTGGGAGATTGCTCTTTTGCACAATATGCCCACCAACAAGCTACCGTTGAATACCGGAATGCCCTTGACCACCATACGGCTTCTCCCGATTATGCTTTGTATCAAATAGCTATGGCACAAGGTGTTTTAAGCAAAGACCCGGAAAAAATCCGTACGCTGGACCAGTTAATGAAAGATTATCCCGGTTCTGCATTTTATTCTGCGGCACTGTTTGAGCAAGGCAGAACATATATACAAACTAATCAATATGAAAAAGCAGAAGAACGTTTTTCTGCCATCCTGTCTTTTGCCTCGCACAGTGCTTTTCATGCTAAAGCGCTTGTAGAGCTGGGGTTGATACGTATCAACACACACAAGCCGGACCAGGCATTGGATTACTATAAAGAAGTATTGCAACGGTTCCCGGATTCTCCGGAAGCAGTAAACGCCCTGGCAGGAATTGAAAACGTTTACCTGGCACGTAACGATTCCAAAGGTTTCTTTGAGTACCTTGAAAGCCTTGGTATTGACTCCGGTAAAAGTCCGGGAGAAAAGGAGATGCTGGTTTTCTCTTCAGCTGAACAAGTATACCTGAACCATTCCTACGCAGCGGCCGTAACAGCACTCAATAATTTCATAAAAGATTACCCGGAAAGTACCAAAATACCGGCAGCCTATTTTTATCTGGGAGAAAGTTATTCGCAATTGGGTAAAATGCAACTGGCAGCAGATGCTTATTTGGTTGTTATGAAAAGACCGTCAGGTTCTTATACAGAATTGGCAACCAAACATTATGCAGCCATACAATACGAGTTAGAACAGTATGCCAATGCCGTAGATGCCTATATGAGCCTGAGCAGTATTGCCATCATTGAAAACAACAAGTTGGAGGCTTTGAAAGGTCTGATGTGGTCATTTTACAAAAACAAACAGTATAGAAACGCTCTTGTTCAATCCGATAAAGTCATAGAAAACAAATCATTTGACCATCAAACCACGACGGACGCCACCTACATAAAAGCCAAGAGCCATCTGGCCCTGGGCGAAAGAACAGATGCGCGGGTTCTGTTGGAAGAATTGGCACGGGAAGCCCATACAGCTGCAGGAGCAGAAGCTTCTTACCTTTTGTGTAAAGATGCATTTGATCAGGGCGATTTTGATACAGCCGAAACCATGATTTACAATTTTGCCGACTCAAACACCCCTCAGGAATATTGGATTGCGCGTGCCTTTATTTTATTGGGCGATATTTTTGCAGAAAGATCCGAGTGGGTTCAGGCTAAAGCCACTTTTGAGAGCATCAAAAACGGGTATAAAGCGGAAAACCCCGATGATATTGAGCAACTGGTTACACTCCGTCTTAAAAAATGTGAAGAAAAATTGCAATGAAAAAAGGGTTGTTCGTAATTTTTTGCCTGATGGTATATTCGTTGAATGCCCAACACCAGATAAATCCCGTTATCCGTGTTGAACGGCTCTACGATGCAGACCTGATTGAAGTAAGTAAACCGGCGTTAGGTACGCAAGTACCGGACTCCCTGCGTACATTTCACACATTATTTGAATATAGTATTTTTGACAAACCCATAGGTAATTTATACGAATTTAGCCCGTTACCACCTGCACAGCTACGTCCGTCTGCCTCTGACGGTACACGTTACGCCTACCTGAAAGCCGGGGTAGGTTACCCTTGGACACCCCGGGCAGATATTCTTTTGCAAGTTCCTCTGAAATCCGGCTGGTACATAGGCATGCAAGCCCGTCACAGATCCCTGTTTACAAACGATACACGCACAACAACAAACGGTATAATAACACTGGAACACCGCGGAAAAAACAACACATTCCGTCTGTATGTTCCCGGAGCATACCTGAACAACTCCTTTGCAGTACCTGATGTTTTATCTTCCACGTCCCCATTTAAAAACCAATCGTATTACAACATAGGTGGCGGAATTGAAACGTTTTCTCTTAGTAAGGGACCCGGCACCTGGCACTATTACTGGAAATCCGAATATTCTCATGCAAAGAACAGGATTATAGGCCAGCCTAACGGCCTGTGGCAGCCTGACAACCTGCCGGTAATCCGGGAAAACACCCTGGATATAGAGGCCGTTGCAGGCTACAACCTGTCACACGCGCTTCGCATTAATCTGGGTGGAGCCGCTCTTTTTGCCAGCGACAAGTGGTCCCCCGACAGCACTTCTGCATCCAGAGCCACCATCCACCTTTTTCCACATGTAATACTTAGCGGAGCACGGTACAAAGTAGCAGCAGGAGTTCGCATTGGATACTTGCTCAGGCCGGATAACAACAAGCTGGGTATCTTTCCCTGGTTCGATACGCATCTGGTCATTGCAAAAGACTGGCTTACGCTCTTTGCTGGAGTAAACGGTTACCAGAAATTAAACACCTTCCAGGAAAGAATTGCAGAAAACCCCTGGGTAACAGCAAATCATCTGTACGATGCGTACGTACCGTGGGACGTAAAAGCAGGTTTTTCAGGAACCGTTGCAGACCGTTTCAGCTACCAACTCTACGGAGCTTACCGTTATACAAAAAACCAGTTTTATTACGAAACACAACCAATCGGTGTGAGATATCCGGGCCTCTATATGCTTTCGTATGCCGATGAAACCAGATATTCTGCCGGGGCTTCACTTTCTTTTCATTCACGTCCTGTTTTGGCAGGCATCTCCGGCGAATGGCACAAGTATTCACTAAATACATTACAGCCTCCCTGGCACAAACCGGAATGGGAAATTCGGGGATACTTCAGATACAACTGGAGGGAACGGATTGTGTTGTCTGCCCATGCCTACTGGCGTGCCGCCTGTTACGTTCCCGCATGGGATTCGCCGTGGAAAATAACCGATGCGTACCAACGTAACCTGTACGAAGGCCGGGAGGTTGTCACACTGCCCTCTTTTTTTAACCTGGGAGTTCAGGCAGAATACGTCATAAGCAAGAAATTTTCTGTGTACATTTTTGGGGACAATTTATTAAACAAAGAGGACTGGGTATTTTACCTGTATCCTAATCCCGGTTTGACTTTGGGTGGAGGTATAACCTTCCGTTTCTAATTAGGATTTTTGCCGGATTTTCTGTATCTTTGTTTGTTATTCAAAGAACGAAAAAGTGAGTACAGAGAATCAATATTCTGCAGAAAGCATCCAGGTTTTGGAAGGCCTGGAAGCAGTCAGGAAACGCCCTTCCATGTATATTGGAGACATAGGCTCCAGAGGCTTACACCACCTTGTTTACGAAGTGGTTGACAATTCCATTGACGAAGCTCTGGTCGGTTATTGTGATACCATAGAAGTGGTTATCAATGCGGACAACAGCATTACCATAACAGACAACGGACGTGGTATTCCCACCGGCATGCACGAAAAAGAAAAGAAATCTGCCCTGGAAGTAGTACTTACCGTATTGCATGCAGGTGGAAAATTTTCAAAAGACTCTTACAAAGTATCAGGCGGCTTGCACGGGGTAGGTCTCTCCTGCGTTAATGCGCTTTCAAGTAAATTGGTAGCAACCATTTACCGCGATGGAAAAGTGTTCCGACAAGAATATGCCCGGGGCATTCCGCAGACCCCTGTAGAAATTGTGGGTGAAACGGATATTACCGGAACAAACATCCATTTTATGCCGGACAGGAGCATCTTTACACTGGGAACTTTATTCAGCTATGAAATACTTTCCGCACGTCTTAGGGAGCTTGCTTTTCTGAACAAAGGCGTACGTCTGACCATTGAAGACCGCAGAGAACACACACCCTATACCGATGACAGCATTATGGACGCATCCGATGAAGATGCTCACAGCCCGGGAACCTACCGCACAGATACATTTTACTCAGAAACCGGTTTACTGGATTTTGTAAAATTTCTTGACAAAACCAGGGTGCCTCTTACGGAAAACCCTATATACCTGGAAACCACCAAAACAAGTATCCCCATTGAAATTGCCATGCAATACAATACGGGGTATTCAGAAAACATACACTCCTACGTTAACAACATAAATACGATAGAGGGAGGAACCCACCTTACAGGCTTCCGCAGAGGCCTTACCACAACCCTGAAGAATTATGCAGAAAAGAGCGGCATGCTAAGTAAGCTGAAATTTGACATTGACCCTGCCGACTTCAGGGAAGGGCTGACCACCATTCTTTCTGTTAAAGTAAACGAACCCCAGTTTGAAGGCCAGACCAAAACCAAATTGGGAAACAGCGAAGTCATGGGAGCCGTATCGCAGGCTGTCAGCCAGGCTCTGGAAAACTACCTGGAAGAAAATCCAAAAGACGCCAAAAGTATTATAGACAAAGTGATCATGGCTGCTACAGCCCGCCATGCAGCACGCAAAGCCCGTGAGTTGGTCCAACGTAAAACCGTCATGTCCGGAGCAGGGCTCCCGGGGAAACTGGCCGATTGCTCTAACCGGGATCCGGAACAATGTGAAATATTCCTGGTGGAAGGAGACTCTGCAGGCGGAACAGCAAAAAACGGCAGAGACCGTTCGTTTCAAGCCATTCTGCCCTTACGCGGTAAAATTTTAAACGTAGAGAAAGCCCAGGAACACCGGGTCTTTGAAAATGAAGAAATCCGCAACATTTACACGGCCTTTGGAGTAACCCGTGGAACGGAAGAGGACAGCAAGGCTCTTAATATGGACAAATTAAGGTACCACCGCGTTATTATTATGACTGACGCAGACGTGGACGGAAGCCACATTGATACCTTACTGCTTACCTTTTTCTTCCGCCACATGCCGGATCTGATTCAAGGCGGCCACGTCTACATTGCCTCGCCTCCGCTTTACCTGGTAAAAAGGGGAAAAGAAGAACGCTACTGCTGGACAGAAGAAGAAAGACTGGCAGCCATTGAACAATTGGGGAAAGGCAGGGAAAGTTCCGTTGCCGTCCAAAGGTATAAAGGGTTGGGGGAAATGGATGCAGAACAACTTTGGGATACTACCATGAATCCGGAAAAAAGAATTCTCCGTCAAATTACTATAGACAACGCAGCAGAGGCAGACCGTATTTTCTCCATGCTCATGGGTGATGAAGTGCCACCGCGCAGGGAATTTATTGAACAACATGCGAAATACGCAAATATTGATGCTTGATTATGGATATTTTTGAAAGAATTAGAAAAGACGAAGGTGGTCCGCTTGGACAATACCGCAAACAGGCCGAAGGCTATCATTTATTTCCAAAACTGGAAGGCCCCATTGAACCCTATATGGTATTCAACGGAAAGAAGGTATTGGCCTGGACATTCAACAATTACCTGGGTCTTGCCAACCATCCTGAAGTCAGAAAGGCAGATGCAGCTGCGGCGGAAAAATGGGGACTGGGCTATCCAATGGGAGCCCGCATGATGAGCGGACACACCTCGCTTCATGAGAAACTGGAAGCCGAACTGGCTGCCTTTGAAAAGAAAGAGGATGCCTACCTGTTCAATTACGGATACCAGGGGATGGTCTCTACCATTGACGCCCTTTTAAACCGCAGGGATGTTGCCGTATATGATTCAGAAGCACATGCCTGCATTGTGGACGGACTGCGACTTCACATGGGACAGCGGATTGTTTACCCTCATAATAACCTGGAAAAATGCGACAAAGCGTTGGAGCGTGCCACCCGCCTTACAGAAAAAACCGGAGGCGGTATCCTGCTTATTACGGAAGGTGTTTACGGGATGACCGGAGCCTTGGGATTTCTTGATAAGATTGTTTCGTTAAAGAAAAAATACGATTTCCGCATATTGATTGACGATGCCCACGGCTTTGGAGTTATGGGACCCAATGGAAGAGGAACCTCGGAACATTTTGGCATCATGGACGAAATTGACCTGTATTTTGGAGCTTTTGCCAAATCCATGGCGGGAATCGGCGGGTTTGTTTCCGGTCCGGCAGAAATTATCAACTACCTGCGTTACAACCTGCGCTCCCAGATTTTTGCCAAAAGCCTGCCCATGGCTATGGTAGAGGGACTGCTCAAACGCCTGGACATGATCCGAACCATGCCCGAACTGAGGGAGAAATTGTGGACCATCACCAAAGCACTGCAAGACGGACTTCGCAAAAGCGGCTTTGATATTGGACCTGCCGAGGCCTGTGTTACCCCGGTATTTATGAAAGGAGGACTGGCTCAGGCTACCAACCTGCTGATTGATCTAAGGGAAAACCACCGGGTATTCTGCTCTGTAGTCACGTACCCGGCCGTAGCCCGGGATATCATTATGTTCCGTTTAATACCTACGGCTTCGCACTCTCTGGAACATGTTGAATATACTATAAATGCCTTTACTGAAGTCCAAAAGAAACTGAAGGAAGGCGCATACGAAGGTACCGAACTCAGGAACATGGCCATCACATAACCAACCCATGGCCATCACATAATTATGAAAAAATCCTTACGGGGCAAAGTTGTCGTTGTAACAGGTGCTTCTTCCGGCATTGGCAAAGCATGCGCCCGTGCTTTCTTTACGGCAGGGGCTTCGGTTGTACTGGCTGCCCGCTCAGGCGACAAACTCGGGGCCCTGAAAAGCGAATTGTGCGGTACCGCAATAGACGCCTCGGTTCTCACGGTTGTTACGGACGTCACCCGGGAAGCTGATTGCAAAAATCTGATAGAAACTACATTACAGCATTTTGGACGGCTTGATATCTTAGTATGTAATGCCGGTCTTTCCATGCGTGCCCTCTTCAAAGACCTGGATCTTACGGTGCTAAAACAACTGATGGATGTCAATTTTTGGGGCTGTGTGTACTGTACAAAACATGCGCTACCTGCCCTGTTGGAAAGCAAAGGATCACTGGTAGGAGTCACGTCCATTGCCGGTTTTAAAGGATTACCGGCCCGTACCGGTTACTCGGCCTCTAAATATGCCATAAACGGTTTTCTGGATACCCTGCGTACTGAGCACCTGTACGACGGATTGCACGTGATGACATTTGCACCGGGCTTCACTTCCTCCAATGTAAGGGTTGCAGCCTTGACAGCCAATGGAAACCCCCAGGGCACCACACCCAGGAAAGAAGATAAAATGATGTCTGCAGACCGGGTTGCGCACCATATGCTCCAAGGCATCAGGCGAAGAAAAAACCAGGTAGTTCTCACCCCCATCGGCAAGATCACAGTCTGGGGTTCCAAATTTTTTCCCCGTCTTGTAACGCGCCTGGAATACAAATTCATGGCCCAGGAACCGGACTCCCCCCTACGCTCCTGAACATTTAGTGCATCGCACCAAATCAGCTAGGCTTCAAGTAGTACAGGCGGTTGTCTTTCCGAAATCGCTTTTCTCCCCCACCGGTAATGTTCAGCATGATTACGGCGTTGCGCTTGATCTTTCCACTCAGTACATTTTTGATTAAACTGTGCGTTGCTACGGCAGCTGCCGGATGAATATCAATACCTTCCAACTGCTCAAACAAAACGCCGGCCTGCTCCAGTTCTCTGTTGGTGGCAAAATCCATAAAGCCGCCCGTAGCTGCCAATGCATCGTACAATCCACCGGATATACCGTAAGGCGGTTTTCTGTTGGCCAGAACCTTTGCGCTGATAGAAGCAGATTTTTTTCTGGCATCTTCCGGATCCATGGCGGCCACATTCCGGGCCGAGGCTTCCCATGCCTGGTAGATGGGCAGGAAAGGTGCATTCTGGGAGGGAATGAGTTGCATAAGGTGGTTGCCGTACCGCCCGTCTTCCCTAAGGCGCAGGGTGGCTTCCCAGGCAGCAATGGCTCCCGTGCCGCTGCCAACGGCCTGAACATACACGTCGGGAATACGACCGATGAACGTGGCTGCTGAAAGCACGGTGGTACCCATGCCGTCCCGGCGGGCCACATTTTTCGCTCCCCCCTCGGCAAAATACCGGGTGGTGTCTTCACAACAACGGTTGCTCATTTCAATGGCATCAAAATAATCGGTTCCCGGCGGCGAGCAAACCAAACGCACACACGGATCAAGTTCTTTATCAAACCACAACGAGTCCAGGTTGTCGTACGGCACAAACAAAAGGAGCGGGATTTTGTTTTCCGAGCATACCATGGCAAAAGCCCGTGCTGTGTTTCCGGCAGAAGCAACTACCAACGTTCTTTTTTCACCCGCCGGAATACGGGCACAAACAGAAAACGCCTCGGTTTCCTTAAAAGAACAGGTTTTCATAAAAGCTCCCCTCTCCGGCCAATAACCACTGAAAGTAATATACAACTGCTCCAGCCCCAGGTAAGCGGCAAGTTTTTCACTTTTGTACGTAACAGGAGCAGAAGAGCCTTCCAGTGTTCTGTTTATAGGCATCCAGTCTGCAAAACGGTACAAACCTTTTTCGCAACTGCTAAAATCGGGTTGTTTGTTTTTATAAACAGCCCGTATCAAAGAATGTCCTTCGTATTCGGGGTCTGACAAAAGCCAGCCTGTATCTTCAAAAAATCGTCCTGTAGCAACATTTTGCAACACGTATCCGTTGGTTCTTTTCATTACTTTTGCAACAGTTTTTTCATTTTTTTATTCAACTTGCTGAGTACCTCCGTAGCACAGATTAGCTCTTCTTCCGGAATACCACTTAAAATCTTGTCTGCTGCATCTATGGCAATGCGTGTGATTTCCTGTTTTTTCCCCTGCCCCATAGCTGTAACATGGACCATGTTCTTCCGACGATCATCCGAATCAATTTTACGAACTACATAGCCTTTTCTTTGCAATCCGTCAATGAGTTTTGTAATAGAATTTTTGTCTTTTTGCATTTGGATGGCAATCTCTTGCTGTGTGAGCGGACCTTCATCCCAAAGCAGATCAATCAACAAGTATTGTTCCGGGGTTAAATCTACGTTGTTGGCAACGAGTTCTGACAAAAAACACTGTTTAAACAGAAAGTGCGCCTGGTTTAGATATACCCCAATTTTTTTACTTAGTAACATAGCATATAGTAAGAGTTGTTACAAATATAACAAACTGCTACTACATCTCAAACCCTCCCTAGAGAAGAGGACTTAGTAAGCGGGTAAGCTGCTCATAGATTTTCTGCCGGAAAGGTCTTTTTTCCCAGTCTTTACTTACAATAAGACGTGAATTTTTCAGATCGGAATCAAACTTGCGTTCCAATTCAGAGCTGACTCCAGGATTGTAAACAACAGCTCCCACTTCAAAGTGATGCTCCAGACTTCTGTTGTCCATATTTGCAGATCCAATGACACAACACTTCCCGTCAATACTAATAGTTTTGGAGTGGATAAAGCCTTTGGTATATAGATAAAATTTGACTCCGGTATCCAGCAAGTCGTTTACATAGGAAAGAGAAGCATAATGTACAAAAAGTGTATCTGCTTCTTCCGGCAACATAATACGTACCTCAACCCCTCCCAATGCAGCCGTCTTTAAAGCATTTAAAATGGATTCATTAGGTATAAAATACGGAGTTGTTATACTAATGCGTTCCCGTGCCTCTGTAATAATAGTCAGGTACAGCTGCATAATATCTGCCCAATCACTGTCCGGCCCGGAACTTACAATTTGCATAAAACACGTTTCGGGAACAGAATCTTCGGCAAGGTAGGGCAGTTGGTACCTGTACGGCTTTCGTCTGCGCAGGTTCTTGTGGGTAATAAAGTACCAATCCATCAGAAAGCTGGATTCAAGCTGCTTAACCGCCTCGCCCCGTATGCGCAGTTGTGTATCCCTCCACTCAAAACTGTCCCCTCCATCGTAATACCTGTCAGCAATATTGATTCCGCCCAAAAATCCTTCTTCTCCGTCCACAATCAACAGCTTTCTATGGTTTCTGTAATTGATCATGGCACGTAATCCGGCAAAACGCACTTTACCAAAGGGTTCAATATGCACTCCTGCCTCTTTTAAATCTTTAATAAAAGACCGGGGAAGGTGCCAACTGCCAAAATCATCATAAATAACACATACATCAACACCATTACGGGCCTTCTCTATCAGCAGGTCTTTCCACCGGGTACCTACCGCATCATTTTCAATAATAAAGGACTGCAAGTGGATGTGGTGTCTGGCTTGGGATGCCGACTGGTACATAGCCAGCAGGGCGTCTTTTCCTGTAAAATAGATTTCCGTACTGTTGTGTTCTGTCAAAATGCTCTTGCTGCTGTTAAGTGCCAGCAGGATAAGCTTTTTATATGATGCCAGTTCTTGGGGAAGTATGCCGCTTGCTTCATTCAATTGTTCTATTTGCCGCTCGCTCAACTCTTTTTTCAATTTCTCGTCGTGCAGGCCTTTGCGGCTGTACATTTTCGTTTTGCGAAAATCCCTTCCAAAATAAAGATACAAGATAAGCCCAACATAAGGCAGCATAAGCATGAGCACTATCCAGGTAAGCGATTTTACCGGATTGTGCTTTTTGAAAATCAGGTCGTAAATAAAATACAAAGCCAGCCCCAGATAAAACAGGTAGAGCATAAGACTGACCCAGGAACTAAAATTAAAACCTGCCATTGTTATTTTTTTTCTCCGGTAAACAACACCACAACTCCAGGCAAAAGCCTCCTGTACGTAACATGCCTAAATCCGACATCGTTCATTTCGTCACATAGTTGTACAGGGTGCGGAAACGCTGTTACCGAATCACTTAAATACTTGTACGCCTTTTTATCCCCTGTTCCCAACCAGCCAAGCAGCGGTATTATATGGCGGACATACATACGTTGGAGTGGCAAAAAATTTCCTGCATATCCCGTACCGGCGGCCTGCAACGAAAATTCCAAAATAAATACCTTTCCCCCCGGCTCCAGTACCCGGTGCATCTGTTGCAGTGCCAGCCCCCTATCCGCAAAGTTCCTCAATCCGTAAGCAACAGTCACAACTTTAAAAGAACAATCCGGCAACGGCAACTCCTGCGCAAAACCTGGCAGGAACAGTGGCCTTCCTTCCGCCTGCCCTTTAGTGCAAGCAACGGCCAGCATGGCTTCACTGGAATCTATTCCGGTAACGTGTGTTTCTTTAAGCCGAGATAAACGCCTTGTAAGCACACCTGTGCCACAAGCAACATCCAATATAGTAATGTGAGGTACTCGCTGTACTTCCCGCACCAATTCTCTCTGCCACAACCCATTTAGTCCCAGTGATATCAAACTGTTAGTTCTATCGTAGCGGGTGGCCACCGATTGAAAAACCCCACCACTCAGGTCATATTTCCCGGATATTTCCGTAGGATGTATCATCAATACGAATATCTCCTTTTGTTACATGACCTAAGGTCATAACAGCTATTTTATTATCAAAAAGAAAATGTACAAGGTCCTCGTCTTTTTCAATAGAAACCGTTACAACGGCAGCCGATCCGTTGTTTTCAAAAAGAAACTGCTCTTCCGGAATTTCTGAATCTGTAGTAATGTCAAAACCCAGCCCCGAGGGCAATGCCACCTTGAGCAATGCTTCCAGCAACCCCGTTTCTGTTATTTCCTGAACACAAGACACCAGGTTCTTTCGCATGGCAGAAAGTATTACTTTATTCATGCGGTACTGCTTATCCAAATCTACATCATTGGCAAGGACTTCCCCTAGCAGGTAAATCATATCTCCTTTGTGATCCAGCATATTAAAAGCCTCATTGGGATCCGGTTTGTCTTCTCCCGCATTCCTGAGTTTTGCTACTATTTCGTTTACCTTATTCTTGAGCGTATTGTTCGTATCCATAAAACCTGTATTTACAAAACAAATATAGAAAAAATACCGAAATTTATCTTATATTTGCCCCGCAAAATGCCCAGGTGGTGGAATTGGTAGACACGCCACTTTGAGGGGGTGGTGCCGGTTACGGTGTGCAAGTTCGATCCTTGTCCTGGGCACGTTTACTAAAACCAAACTATTGAATTTCAGTAGTTTGGTTTTTTAATTCTCTTTTCGCGTCCCCCCAGCGTCCCCTTTTATTGAAATACTTGTACAATAAATTGCAAGATTTGAAACAAAAAAAAGCGCCGAATTTGAAAATTCAACGCTTTCGTTGCTTAAAAATTGTCGTCTGACTCTCGTCATCGGATAATGCAAATTTAAACAATTATTCCATACCCTAAAAGGTTAGTAGATGATAACTCAAGCCGATTCCGATGTACGGGACCGGTTGGATGGTGTTTTGCTGGTAGGTGAGGCCGTAACCGGCCTGGATGCCTATCCCCCACCGGCGGGGTTTGTTGGGTTTTTGGCGGATGGTTGTGGAGGTGATGACCTGGTGGGTGTTGCGGAAGATGTGGATGCTGTCCAAGGCGGGCCGGTAGCCGGAGATCCAGGCATGGTAGTTTTCTTCCCGGTAGATCTTTTGTTCCCGGGGAAGGTTGAGGAAAACGGTGTCTTTTTCGCGGATGGTGTCTTTTAGGACAATCCGTAACGTGTCCACGGTTTTGATGTGTTGAGGGACGGGTTTGACGATGCGGATGGTGTCGTGGAGGTATATTGTGTCCACTTGAATGACGGTTTCCGGAAGAAGGTCTTTTTGCCGGTTGCACCTGTCAATGCTGAAAAGGCCGATGACAGCCAACAGGAATACAATGAAAATGCCTCCGATACGGGCGTATAATTTGATGTATTCTGTCGGGATCATAGGATTGCCTTCTTGTAGGATGGGTCGTACAAGACCTGGTGCCGTTGGGGACCGTGTGCCTTGAACGAAAGATGCAAATGCGACCGGTAAAG
>Ga0265293_10000745_pt1 | contig 74996 bp, 58 predicted proteins | sample Munlanlewell138R_FD_192505 | JGI IMG/M metagenome (GOLD analysis project Ga0265293, IMG submission 192505) | Leachate microbial communities from a municipal landfill in Southern Ontario, Canada - Leachate well 138R | ecosystem: Engineered > Solid waste > Landfill > Unclassified | place: Canada... | reverse complement strand
AGAAACGAGCCAAAAATCTTGGCGTTATTTGCGTCTTAATCCGAGCAGTAATGCACCGAAGGAAACCAAAAAAGCAGATGCCGGTTCGGGGACTATAGTTATGTGTGAATATGTATCCGGGCCATATAAGCCGATATGAAAAGGCTCGTTATTATCTAACCAATAACCCCGCAGAGAACCAGAATAACCTGCCGGGGGGGGGGTATCAGGAGAGAACCTCACATCGCGGGCATAAATCGTAACCTGAGCAGTGCTTTCCGAGTCGATGTAAAGCTTAGCATACAATCCTCCGTGCAGTTCAGCTTTAGCATTGTCATAAAGATACAACTCGTCTATAGTACCATCATAAACCACAAGAAAACTGCTGTTATACATATTGAGTCGGTCTACCGAACTACTGTTTAAAGATGTAACAGTTACAGTATCACGCAGATTAAGAACGTCAATATGCCCCCACGCGGGATAATTAATCGGGTCGGGTATAAAATAATGACCTTCTGTTAAATCTACTTCGAAAACAGCTTTTGCCGGGCTGATTACCAAAGCTGTCATCAGAATTGTAAACAAAAAGATTATTCTCTTGGTTTCCATAAGTTAATCCCTAAAACAAGTCCTTTTTAAACACAGAACGACACCGATGAGTTTTCTTCCATTCCCAACGCGTATTGTATCAAAATTGAATCCATTTGTCAAGTAAAATTAACCGCGGATTAGCGCGGATTTTCACGGATTTTATAATATTTTCAGCGAAACCAGCGCAATCAGCGGCTGAAATTAATCCCAAGTAAATACCCACAGCCCCGCCTTCGTCCCTAAGGGACTACGGCGGGCAGGCAGTCTATTTTCTAATCCCATGTAAATACCCATAACCAGTCCTTGCAGAATTGGGCTAAGGCATCGAAATCTCCGTCCCAAGCTTCGGCAAATAAGGCAAAATCCCTGAAATTAACTATATTATCGCTGTTTAAATCCGCTTTGCTTCTATACGCACTCCAAGCCCAGCATTCGGCAAACATAAATAAATCATTCTCATCGACAATCAATTCTTCGTCGAGGTTTATATCAGAATCCTCCGTCAGCCAAGCTTGGGCAAACATCGAATAATCTATAAAGTTCACGAACCCGTCCAGATTATAATCCGGCGGATTCGCCCATTCATCGGCTCCGATATCGATGCGCTTATAAATCACTCTCTTTCGTCCGTCTATATCGGTTTCGCCTTCATAATCACCGTTAGGGTCGCCTGCGTTTATGCAGGGTGAATCAGCTTTTAAATGATAATCGTTTGCCGATGCGTCCCTAAAGCACGGGTCGGCATCTATATTGCCGGTTCCGCCGTAGCTCCAGCCGCCTGATATGCAGTTATAACTTGCGTATATATGTTCATTGCCGCGCTGGCTGAATAAGTTTTTGTTCGATGAAGACCCGTTATCCCAGATAATATTATTAACCGCATTCGGTTCTCTGCCGGATGGAATATAAACCCCGAAGCTGTAATTACCGACAATAGTGTTATTCCGTACCAAAAGCGGGGATATTGAATCTTTCAGATAAATTCCGCTGTGTGTTTCACTGGTTCCGTTAAGATAAATCCAGTTGTTTTTTATTGCGGCATGAGTAATCGTATCCGTATGTATTCCATTATTTTTATTTCTGCGGATAATATTGTTTGAAACAGTTAAATTTGAAGCGTTCTGAATCATAATTCCATGGTTATTATTAAGTTGAATTGTGCAATTAAATATTTCAGCATCTGAGCGTGTGCAGTATATACCAGACCAATTATTATTTTCAATCTTGCAGTCTGTCATGAATAGAGTAGTATTAGAAGTGCAATATACACCATAATACTTATTATTTTCAATCTTACAATCTTTCATGATAAGATAAGAATCAGAAGTGAAATACATACCATAATAAGATTGCCTCTTTATAACACAGTTTTCGACAAGCATGTACGACTGGATACCATACAGCCCGTAATAGTTGTTATAATTTCCGTCAAACAGGCAGTTTTTAACGTAAGGCCAAGCTGATTTATCAGAAGATATCCCGGCTGTTCCGTTCTCAAGAAATACGCAGTCAGAAACATCGGGATAGCTGAAATCTATTGCTTCTATGCCGTAAGAACTGTTGCCGTTAAACTTGCATCTTATAACAGACGGGTCTGAATAATTTTTTATATATAAACCGGCCTGACTTGCCCCTGTAAAGGTAAAACCGTCCAGAACAAGCCCCTTGCCTAAATTAGCGCAGGTAACCGTATATTGAGCCTTATCCCATGACCCCGGCCCAACCTTGCCGTCTAAAATCGTCTCGTACGCGGGATTATTAAAATCGCGATGTTCGGGACTAATCTCATAAACCCCGATACCCCCGAAATGACCCCGAATCACGATATTGCCCTTTGGCATCTTAAAAGTCGAATCGCTATAGTTAGTCCCCTTGACAAGCGGTTTATAAGTTCCACCTGCTACCCATATTTCACAGTCGCCTATTTCATAAACGTAAATATCAGCCTCGCGCAAAGCATCGGCAAAACTTGTATAAGCATTATCCCATGATGTGCCGTTGTTAAAACCTCCCGCTGCATCCTTATCGACATATATTATACCGTTGCTGTCTAATATTACAGGGCAAAGCATTCGTGCCGGTTCCGTACGGGGAAAATCATCTCCCACTCCAAGCTCGCCGGAAGGATTTCTGCCCCAAGCCCATCCGCTTCCATCCTGACTGATAGCAATCTGATATTTATATAGATACCCTCCGGCATCTATGGCTGTTATATTTTCAAGAAGCCCCGATGCTGTCTGCATTTCGCCTTTCGGAACATAACTCGGCGCAGCAGACGGAGAAGCATTCCATACTAAAACGCGCCCGTCATTAGTCCTCGCCATCGATACATTAAAACCGGCTCTTACTTCGGCTATATTTTCAAGGTATGTCGTACCCATCTGGCCGCCGGGTACTTTGTAAGCACTATTGCTGACAGTCCATTCCCAGACACAGCCGCTGCTGTCTAAAGCGATTGAATGGCCGTAGCTGGAAATCTGTATAATATTAGAAAGCATCTGACCCCCGAATGATGACGAAGCTTTTACTCTCACAGGATAATTCGAACCAGAACCGTCTCCCCAATGCCATACACGACCGTCATCTGACAACGCAATAGAATGATGTTCTCCCGCGTCAACCTGTACAATATGGGCAATATCACCTAAATATACCCCGTTTGTACTTGGATTGTCATCCAAGACCAAAACAGGATAATCTCTTTGCCAGCCCCCGGCTCCGTCCCCGCATTGGCCGTACTCGTTATTTCCCCATGCGTAAACATAGCCGCTGCTGTTAACTGCCAAAGAATGAGTCCCGCTTCGCCCTGCGGACAAATAAACAATATCGTTCAAAAATCCGACTCCGCCGATACCCTTGACTTTAGCAGGGTAATATTCATCTTGCTGACCGGGGCCGTTGCCGAGTTGGCCGTGATTATCCGTTCCCCATGAATATATATTTCCGTTGACGTCAGCAGCCAGCGAGTGATACCAGCCGGCATCAAATACGGCAATATCCGTAAGAAAGCCGAGCCCGTCCACTCCTTTAACCCTTTTTAAAACATAAGAATGCTGTATATCTCGACCAAAACCTGCTTGTTTCCATTCGTTGCTGCCGCAGGCCCAAAGAGAATTATCCGCCGCCAGCGCCAAGGTATGTTTTTCGCCTGCGGAGACCTTTCTTAAGCTCATACATATAACTTCGGATTTACAGATACCCGCTGCAAAAGACAAACAGATAACCGCAGCCGATAGAATATTGTGTTTGACACTATTTTCTCCGATTTTGTACCCCATCCCGTATCCTTTCCCTCACTAAAAATTTGAGTATTTCAGCAAAATATCTAATTCTATTACTCATTATCTTTTTATCATCTTTTACTTTTAGTACAAGCCCAAAGTTCTAAAAAGTCAAGAAAAACTTTCGCACCACTGACAGCCTATTGTCACTTCGGGGCGATATTCTTTATTTTCAACTGCCGGAGGAATCCTTCGTCATTTTTCTTGTCTTTTTTGGAATATATATTGTAAATTCCTCCTTCAAATACTGCGATTCGTCAAGCTCGGCATCCTGCTGCTGTTCGTTCTTTTTAACATCTTTTTGTTCTTCCATTTGAACTCCTTTCGTTTGGTTAATTGGTTCATTGGTTAAATGGTTAAGTTGTTAATTGGTTAATTGGTTAATTCTGCATTCTTCATTCTAAATTCTAAATTCTAAAAATAAGCTTTGACGCGCCCTATACGGGCTTTACCTAAGGGCCATGAACCCATCATCAGCGGCCTGATAAAACAAACCGCTGCCCCCATTCATGACGTTCCATACAGAACGTACGTCAAAGCCCCAACAGCAGGAGGTTAGCTGTACTGGTTAACTTTTTGCCACAGAGCACACAGAGTTCACAGAGACTATTAACTTATCCCTTTGGTCTTTCTTTGTTTTAAATCCATACCATCTCCTTAGAAATTAGCCCCGATGTATCGGGATAGAGCTTAGGATTTCTTTTTATTTTGGTATGCCAAAATAAAAAGAGCACCGCCGCAATCACGCCAGTCCGGGTCCGCAAGAACCCTGCAGGACGTGAAAGCTAAGCGGTGCTCTTTTGATGCTAAGAGAAGACACCACTAAAGCTATTCGGTATATATACGTACCAAATAGCGAACGGTGCTCCCTAAATGAGAGCACCGAGCCTTCCATACGTTCCTGCATTAGCAAACTTGCGGTTTGGACTGGAACGTCTGAAATTCTCAGTGTTAAGTTTTTAATGACGGTTTTCTCTCCGTCACGTTCATCATAACTATTATCGATTGATTATACAAGAAAAATTAAAAAAATTTTTAGATGTATTCTGCCGCGGAAAAACAGTGCAGTATAAATTTTCTCAAATTAACACGGTGTCTTATAGTTCAGCGATGAATTGAGAGGACTGTTTTCTGCAGAATAAAAAACTAACGCCCTTCTTTACGTTTGTAAAGAAGGGCGTATTAAAAGCTGAAATTAACAGCATCTATCTGGAGCGAACCAGCGAAGGGTGAAACGGGTCAGAAATAGCGAGAAATCTGTAATAGTAAATCGAATATATTACTGTTTTCTTTTTCTCGCGCAGGTCAGCATCCCATAACCCGCCGGGCAGCCCCACGCCCGGGGGCAAACGCAGATTATCTGAAAAAGTATCCTGATTGTTACAGAAAGCTACACTGCCGTCCGGATACGCCGCGTTAACTCCGCAAGTGCCTCTATTCATATGACTCATCGAAGCCTTTGTCCTTAGAACATCCGTAGCAATAGGAAGATATGCATCCAGACGGTCAAAGTTTGTAGCTAATGTTTCAGGAGCACCGGTAAACGGACTCCTTTTGAAATTTTTTGCTACCGGAAAATATTCGTATCCTACCCGCACCCATTGGTTGTCTGCAGTGGTATTGTACTCCTGCGGCAAAGAACCCCAAGGCCCCGGATTAATATACGATGCATATTGTCTGTCTTCATTCTTGTTCGAAGGACAATAAAAAACCTTCGGGTCCTCAATAATTCGATTGTCATATAAACAGCCGAATCTGTAAGCCCAAAACTTAGTATTGCTTGAATTTATCGGCTCGTTGATTCTGTAGGCTACAAAAGGATGAAATTCTTCATCACTGCTGTTCATCTGTTTAATATTAAGCATAGCACCGTTGTTTTTCATCGCATAACTGGCTATGCCGACATTTATTTGTTTTAATTGACTGCCGCAAACCGAACGCCTTGCCAGTTCTCTGGCTCTACCCAGCGATGGAATCAATATAGACATCAACATCGCGATGATTGAAACCACCACCAAAAGTTCGACTAACGTAAAGCCTTTTTTCTTTCTCATATCGGCATCCTTTCAACTAAACAACACCAACTATTATGCGGCATTTGTTTTGGCACTAAACCGAACTAATCCAGCCAAATAAAACAACCTCTTTGACTAAATTAATCTTACGGTGTTCTGCCGCCTACTTTAAGCCATTCATTTATAAACATCTGTATACCGCTCTGTCCGGGACCCATATTCGCTCTATCAGGATCAAGCCAGAACTGAGCAAAATAAGCAAAATCTTTAAAATCGAGTAAGCAATCACCATAAGGCCCTGAATCCCATTGCGGTCTCTGGTCAAAATTACTGATATTGCACTGCCAGTTGACTACTGTGAACGACCATACATCGCTCGAAACGGTGCCGTCTGTAACGACTTTCCAGTAATACGTCTGGCCTGTCGAGATACTTGCATTTACCGTGCTTGTATGCTCGCCGCGAGTCGCGGAAACCGCAGAACCTAACGGCGTCGTCGGATTCGGATTGGTTCCGAAATAAACTTGGTCGCTGGTACCGCCGAAACCGGAATACCATTTCAGAGGTATCGAACCTGCTCCCACATAAACCATCTTATTTGCGTTTCTCGGAGTCGGAGCCGAGGCCTTTTTCGGTGAACCGTCTGAAACGAATATCGTACCGTCTCGTCCGGGTGTGGCGCGGGTCTGTGAACCATAATAACCTGCACCCCCGCCGTTGGCAGTTATCGAGCCGGTATTGGAGTAATCGCCGCCGTACCAAATCGCTATACGGCCGCCTCCGCCGCCGCCGCCCACGTTATTATTATTAGCTGCAGCGTCGCCGCCTTTGCCGCCGTTGGCGCTGATAATACCGGCATTGGCAAAATTACCATCTGCAATTATTCTCACGGAACCGCCGGAACCGCCGCCGCCTGCATAAGTTTCTTCGAATGAATTTCCGCCTTCAGCCTTTAGTTCGGCATTAGAACCGAAGGTTATATTTCCGGTTGCATATATTTCAACGCCGCCGCCGCCGGAACCTCCATGTCCGCCGCCTTTCTGGCCGAATCCGCCACCGCTGCCGCCGAATGGAACAGGAACTTCTTTATCGCCATAAGGCAATCCCCAAGCAGGATTCCCGTATAACCAGCCTCGACCGCTTTCGCCGCCGAATCCTCCGTAACCGCCGCCGCCGCCGACGCCATAGACCCCGCTTGAACCTGCACCGGGGCCGAATCTGCTAAATCCTTGAGCGGTCGGAACTGCGATATATTTGCCTTTATTCTCACTGCCGCCCCAGAAACGGTCATTAGTATCCGGACCATACTCAATATACAAACCTGTTTCACGTGTATGCGGACTTCCAGATTTCGGCTCACTTCCGGAATCTCTCGGCCCTCTATAGCCTCCGCATCGAGCATAAGGTGAATAACCATCCAACTGGTCAGCGGTAAAGAATTCTCCGGAAATATTAATTCTGCCGTCAATATAAACGTCGCCGTCAACATGAATCGCCATCGGTCTCGATGTCGGACGGGCGCTTTGGGCAATCATCGTAGCTTCAACAGTGTTGGTAAACAGCGGTATAACGATAACATCATAATCGTCTGTAATATTCAGATTCTCATCAATATTGAAAATGACAACATCATCGGTGCCTAAAGTTCCGTTGACAACCTCGCTTGTATCCGCCCAAGTCATAGTTTTAGCCGGATATTCGATAGTATTATATGTCCATGCGATATCGGATGTATTGATAACAATTTCATTAGAAGAAGCACGGAAATTCCATACATTGCCTTCGATAGTATCTTCCGCAAAGTTAGTATTAACACGCCAGAAATATTTCTTTCCTTTTTCCGGCAAATTGATTTCGCTGAACACCGCAACGTTGCTATCTGCGATATTATCAGCGACAAGTACGTTGGGGTCATTATTCTGAACTTTGCTCTCGACATCGGAGAAATACACATCGAAACTAACCGCGTCAGGAGAACCTGTCCAGCCTAAATCTACGACATCAATCGGTATTCCCGCCTGACCGTCTGCCGGCTGAGGATTAATCGCAAATCCCGGGTCGGATGTAAATTTCCAGACCGGCCCGTTAACAGGGCTGCCGCTTACGGTTGAAGCTATCATCCAATAATAATCAACACCGAAATCCAGCGGGCCGTCGATATCATCATTTGTTTGACTGCTAACCGCGCCGCCTAACGCAATTGAAATATCATAAGTATTCGGGTCATTCGGTTCCAGGCCGGGGTCCGTTCCAAAATACAGTGTCTGGGCTGTCGCACCGGGAATGGGTTCCCAAGAAAAACCTGTATTAGTGCTTATTCCCACATGGTTAGGCAGAGGAGCTAAACCATAAGGCCCTGCCTTGCCGGGTGCCCATTGGTACAGCAAAGAAACCTCGGTATCATTTAAAATTCGATGATACAGTCGGATTTCATCAAGCAGACCGTCATAATCATCTTCACCGCCTCCGACATATACAGGTGATTCGAGAGTCGGGTCCACAAAAGCCGGGCCATAATTGTGATATACAATTTCAACTTCGACAGGTGCGCCGTTTAAATAAATTTTACTGCCGTATCTTGTTCGCCTGTCAATTACAGCCGCTACGTGATACCAATCGTTGAAAGTAATACCTAATTGATATATATTTTGTGCGGTCCTTATAAAAAGAGCATTCGAACCATCATACCGCATCTGAACCGCAATTCGTCCGTCTCTTAACCTAAACTGCCACCAGTACGCATTGGCATACTCTTCATAAACATTCGCTTGGCCGATAAATGTTCCGGCTCCGTCATGATATCCGAACCACAAAGCAAAAGTCCGCACGGTATTGGCATCATAACCAAGATCCCATATTAAATTCGGAGGCAGACTTATTCTGCTGGATGTATCATCGGTACCGCCTTGGTCTTTGGGGTTTCTAAAATCACCGCTGTAACCGAATTTAGCGTCGTTCACTTCCCAAGGTCCGTTGGCATCGGTGCAAAGCTCAACAACTCCCACAAGAGAAGAAACTGAATCAGTGGTAGTAGTCGAAGTGTTGTTTTGAAAGTCAAGATTAAAAACCAGATTCGGGTCTGTATTGGGATTCCAAACTCCTAAGCTAACGGAGCTAATCGCCAACATAACAACCGTCCACATCACGCCCTTCTTCATTTCGATATCCTCCTTATAAATTTTATTTTGCCAAGATTGACCATAAAGCCATTTTTAAAAATTAGTTATCGATTTATTAATTATTATTGCTGGTTTAAAAACTGTCTTAAATTGAAAGCTTTACAATCTAACCTAAGGCTGAATATCGCTTGTCAAAGAACGGGCTTTAACGCTTGGTGCATACGGCTATATCGGCTTTAAAACCCACTACCAAAATCAACCATTTACTTTTGCCGCCACTTAGAGCCATACCCCCGTCTCCGGGGGTATGGTCTCCAAGCAAGAGGTTTTACTACTTTTTATTACGTCTAATCGCAATCGCGCCTAGTCCAAGCAATATTAATGTTGCCGGCTCAGGAACATAAGTTAAACGAAGGGTATCGTTACCTGTTCCTGTATCAATCCAACTGGCCTGAATATTTGACGGAAGGCTATTAAAAGCCCCTGAACCATCATATGCCCCCTCATGACCGCTCATAACCGTCCAGACATCCCAGTAATCACCGACAGTCGGTGCAGCCAAGAAATTAACCATCAGTTCTCCGGCAATAGCATAATTCCCGCGTGACACAATCAGGTCATAATCCGTACCTGCAACACCGCCGTTGTTAGCGGATAGGCCAAGGTCAAATTTAACCGCAGATGTACTGTCCATAAAGAAATCGGTGGCTTCGTTTCCGCCAATATCTATACTGCCGACTGCACTGCTGCGATCTGACCAACTGGCTATTTCGAGTGTAGCTCCGCCAAGATTGAAGCCTGAATAACCTGATGAAGTCAAACCAAATTTGCTGATTCGAGCTCGAACAATGAGGTTTCCGCCTGTGGCGTAAAAGTTTCCGCCGCCGTCTCTGCCGCCCTTATTGAGGTACTCTACGTCAATAATACCCGTCCCTGAGAGATTAACGTTTCCTACACAGGTAGCATTATAGACATGATTCAAACGCAATTCGCCTGCTCCGTTACCACGATACACATCTAATCTGCCGGCTGAAACGTTAAGATTGTTTGTCAGATTGTCGCTATATGCAACACTGACAATCTCGCCGCTTCCAACTGAAACTGTTAACGTAACTCCTGCGGTATCAAGATTCACTTGGGCGTTGCTGAGAGTTCCGCCGTTGTCGTTTCGCCCTATATGCAGATAACCAATCTGGTCGCTTGTGTCTACACTTACAGGATATACGCCTGTCGTACCGGGCACATTTATTCTTTCTGTAGTAGTATGCGGTACGGTCGGCGTCCCTGAGCCGTTATTCCAGTTTTCTACATCAGCCCAGGAACTGCTTACATCGCCTTCCCAATACCATGTCGCACTGGCAACACTTGCCATAAGACCCACCAAAACTAACAAAACAATTCTTTTCATCATTTCTCTCCTTATAAATTTAGGTTTTTCGAATTCGAACGACCCGAGCGCTTCACCACACTCAAAACTCGTCAAGCTACGCACTCGACAAGCTGCAAATTCATAATCTCATTTCTTTTGACCCACTTCTACACAGTGCATTTTCTCAAACCGAATGTGTTAAACCAAGGCAATTTTGCGCGGAAATAAAAGCTATTTCGCGCAAAACAATTTATGTCCCGAAAAACCGCGTTTTTAAGCTAAAAAAGGCAATTTTGCTAAATCAGCACCAAAAAGAGTGTTTGGGATTGTAAGTTCTTTGATTACAAGATTTTAAGTGCTTAAACAGGTGGTTTAGTGCGTAAAAAATAAAATTTTCGTGTTTTTTATTATGATTATTTTTTCGGCAGCATTTTTCAGTTCGCAAATATTAAAAAAACAACTTGTTTACCAACCTATATATTTTCTCGAAATTTGAAAAAAACGTATGACTTATCAGCACAAAATCTTTTTTGTATGCCAATAGAAATACTCTTTACATTCTGCATTAATCAGCCGGAAAACTCGATTTCGCGCATCGAATAAAATTATATTGCGCAAAACGTACTTTTGAGATGGTTTTTCCTGTCTCTAAGCCGATATTTTGATATAATATACTGTCGTTGTTTAGGTGCAAAAATGGGGAGCGGAAAGAGCCGGAAAGGCTTGATATATGGCCGGCAAGCTATCAGATTCTTACATAGAATCTTCATACATTATGTGTCAAAATTTTACTTATGGTTCGAGGGCTAATTTAATGTTCGAAAGAAACTTAAAAGTAACTATTTCGGCTCTTATGGTACTGTTTTTTTTGTCAGCCACAGCCTCGGCTGCTGGCGGTTTTGGTCAATACACCACCGGAGGAGCCGGCGGGGCAACCGTAACAGTAACAAACGCCGCAGATTTCAGAACTTATGTCGAAACGGTAGGTACTCCATATATCGTACAGGTATCCGGAACTATAGCATTAGCTCCGGTAGATGGAAGAGTTAGAATACAATCCAATAAAACCATAAGGGGTATAGGCGAGAATCCGACAATTATAGGAAGCCTCGGTTTCAAAAATGACTGTTCTAACGTGATAATAGAAAGACTCAATATAACCTGTCCTAAGGATTACACCAGCGAAGAGGACGGCGTCAGTATCAAGGAACGGATAACAAACGTTATCGTAACCAAATGCAGTATTTACGATTCGTGGGACGGTCTTTTAGATATATCCAGACAGTCTGATTTTATCACTGTCTCATGGTGCAAATTTTATTATACAACTGTTAATAACGGCAACAATAACAGGGTAAGCCTCATAGGCAATACCGACAGCAGCGGTGACGAAGGTACGCTGCGTGTAACTTTTCACCACAACTGGTTCGGCTCATACTGTTTGCAGAGAATTCCTTCTGTTCGATACGGCAAGGCGCATGTTTATAACAACTATTATTATTTTTTAAACAGTGATAATTACTATGCCATCTGGTCTCGCATCAAGGCTGAGTGTCTTATCGAAAATAATTACTTCAAAGAAGTCAATAATCCGTACTATAACATCGATTACTATGGAGAAGACGCAGGAAAAATAAGCGCATCAGGCAATATACTCGATAACTGCATCGGTCAGATACATCCCGGAACGGACAGCGTTTTTTCGCCGCCTTATTCTTATACACTTGACGACGCCAAACATATTCCGGCAATAGTACAATACGGTGCCGGCGCCGACGGCTTGGACGGGTATCCGCCTCACTGGGTTTTGAGTGTTTATGGAGATTTTGACCTTAACGATATCGTAGATGAAAACGACCTTATTGTATTCGCTGATTATTGGCTTGAGACAACTAATATTGATGATGCCGATTACTATGATGATGGTATAGTAAACGGACGAGAGTTTGCGCTGTTCGCCGGTAATTGGCTCGAAGTTCCGCCGGATTTGACTGCGCCGGGTGCTCCTTCGAACCTTTGGGCTTTGGGCAGCAATGGCATAGTATCGCTTGATTGGTCTGATAACAATGAGCCTGATTTCGAAGGTTATAATATATACCGCTCGACTGATTCGGCAAGCGGTTATACGAAGCTCAACAGTTCACTTTTAATCAGCTCGAACTTCATCGATGATACTGTTACTAACGATACTATGTATTATTATATCGTTACCGCGTTAGACAGCAGTGAAAACGAATCCAATAATTCAGCCCAAGCCTGTGCCGTACCAAACAGCGAAACCGACACGATTACGTTACAGGAAAACGCAACGGGTTTCTGCGGAGTCGATGGAATTATTGATACAAAACACGAAGGTTATACTGGCAGTGGTTTCTGTGATACGACAAACGCCAACGGCGCGGGAATCAATTGGAATATTAACATAGCCTCAGCGGGTACATATACTTTCGTATGGCGGTTTGCAAACGGCTCTACAGATCGCTCGGCTAAATTAATAATAAACGGCAGCGATGTATTATCGGGCATAAATTTCCCCGCAACCGGAGCGTGGGCAAACTGGGATGTATTATCAGCCGATATAGCATTAACAAGCGGGATTAAATCAATACGCCTTGAAGCAACAAACAGCGACGGATTGGCTAATATAGATTATCTGATGTTAGCCGGGGCTGCTCCTGAAATAGCACCGTGTCAATAAGAGCGGTTTAAGAATTAATAACGACTTTATTTGGATTCGAGTAATGATAAAACTGCGATTGTTTATCACATTGATAGTTTCGATATCATTCTGCCTGTCATTAGCGGTTTCTTTTGCATCGCCGATAGCATTTCCCGGTGCTGAAGGTGCTGGGAGATTTTCCACCGGCGGCCGAGGCGGCAGCGTTTATATCGTGACCAACCTGAACAATAGCGGACCCGGCTCGATTGTTGACGCAGTCAGTCAAGGTAATAGAACCATTGTGTTTCGGGTATCGGGGACAATTGATTTGGGCGGAGTGATTTTGCGACCGAAGTCTAATACAACCATCGCCGGCCAGACGGCTCCGGGCGACGGAATATGTCTAAAAGGCCGCATCATTATCAGCAATAATTACTCCAATATCATCATTCGATATATTCGCATCCGCGTCGATGAAGGCGCTGCGAATTCCAGCGGAGATGCGATTGACATTGCCAGCGGCAATAATATCATTATCGATCATGTCAGTGCCTCGTATGCGCGGGACGAGACGATTTCCTGTCAGGAAGGTTCTAATAATGTTACCGTTCAGTGGTGCATTCTCAGTGAAGCTCTAACATTCGAAAATCACAGCTATGGTTCCCTGATTCGAGGGGAGTATGGACAGCAGAAGACATATCACCATAACCTTTATGCACATAATAACGGGCGAAATCCCAGACCCGGCAATTACACTGCTTCGAGCAGCGACCCTGAAGGATTGCATTTTGATTTCAGAAATAATGTAGTATATAACTGGAAAGGAGGCCATCCGGGATATAATGCCGATAAAAGCACAATAAGCCGTTATAATTTTGTCGGTAATGTTTTTATTAGGGGCATCGAATCTTCCGGTGATAAAGCTTTCAAAGAAGATGCCAAAGGCGCTTATGCATACTGGTCAGGTAATGCTCACGGAACAAGCTACAACACTATTTCGGTTCCCTATGACCAATGGAATCTTGTTACATTCAACGGATTTACAACAGCCGAAATCACTGCTTATAAGGCTCGTTCTTACGAGATACCGATGGACCCTGTTATGACAACATCGGCTGGTGAGGCATTAATAGATGTCCTTGAAGGGGCCGGCGCAAGTTATCCTTCTCGCGATATAGTCGATACACGTATTGTCACTGACGTAATCAATGGTACAGGGTCATCTATTGCCTCAACAACTTCGAGTTCATGGCCTACTCTGAATTCTCTTCCGGCTCCTCTGGACAGCGACAATGACGGAATGCCTGATGCATGGGAAATTGCAAACGGGCTGAACCCTTACAATGCCGCTGACCGCAACTTTTATGACCTGCATCTTGACTATACAAACCTTGAGGTTTATCTAAACAGTCTGGTCGAAGCAGACCTCGAAGCTCCGGCGATACCTACCGGATTAACCGCAACCGCCGGCGACGCGACAGTATATCTCGAATGGAACGACAATACCGAGTCTGACTTGGCCGGATATAACATCTACCGCTCGACAACTTCTGGCAGCGGTTATGTAAAACTTAACAGCCCGCTTTTGGCAAACTCAAATTACACAGATAACGCTGTAGCAAACGGTACGACATACTACTATGTCGTCACGGCTGTCGATACCTCATACAACGAATCTGACTTTTCCGATGAAGAACCGGCAGCGCCCGGAGATACAACTGCTCCGGAGGCTCCGGTCGGTTTATGGGGGAAATTCGCAGGCGGAACAGTCAATCTCGACTGGAATGATAATACCGAAAGCGACTTGGCCGGATACAATATCTATCGTTCCGTAAACTCAAACAGTAACTATATCAAACTCAACGGTTCGCTTCTAAGCAGCTCCGATTATACAGATGATACAGTAGTAAGCGGCAATATTTATTACTATGTTGTAACTGCGTTAGACGAATCACTGAACGAATCGGAAGATTCATATGAGATACCCGCTTCAATCAGCAATACCGCTATGGGAACAATACTGCGTGAATATTGGACGGGCATCAGCGGCGGCCAAGTCAGCAATCTGACCTCTGACGAGAATTATCCGGATTATCCTTCAGGAAACGACTTGCTTGTAAATCTCGAAGGGCCGAGCAATTGGGCTGATTCTTACGGTACGAGAATAAGAGGTTATATACATCCTCCGGCAACCGGCGAATACACCTTCTATATTTCCAGCGATAACAACAGCGAGCTTTGGTTAAGCAGCGATTATAATCCGGCAAATGCTCTGCTGATTGCAAGTGTCTCCGGCGAAACTAATCCTCGCCAATGGAATAAATATCCTTCTCAGCAGTCTTCACCGGTATATCTCGCTGCAGGACAAAAATATTACATCGAAGTTTTACATAAAGAAAACAGCGGCGAGGATAACCTCGCCGTGGCATGGTCATGTCCGGGTATAACCCAGCAGGTAATTGCAAGTCAGTATCTTTCACCTTGGTTTATCGGTTTGTACGGCGATGTCAACAATGACAATATAGTCGATATAGACGACCTGCCTTACTTTATCGAGATGTGGCTTGAGGATGATTGCGCGGCAAGCTCGGGGTGGGATTTTAACGGTGATTGCATAGTCAATTTTCATGAGTTCGGAATTTTTGCCGCTAATTGGCTGGATGATTTTGTTGCTCCTGAGGCCCCTGCTAATCTCTCGGCTGTCTCTGATGACGCAAGTGTATCACTTAACTGGGACGATAATGCCGAAGCCGACCTTGCAGGATATAATGTGTATCGGTCAACAGTTTCAGGCGGTGCTTATACACAAATAAACAGTTCAATTCTGGGAGCTTCGGAATATATAGACGGCACTGTTACTAACGGTATTACATACTATTATGTCGTTACAGCAGTTGATAATTCTTTAAATGAATCACCCTACTCGAATGAAGAATCAGCTACGCCGAACGCCCCGCTAACAAATGTTATAATACAGGAAAATGAAACAGGTTTCTGCGGAGTCGAGGGAATTATTGATAACAAACACGCAGGCTATACCGGCAGCGGCTTCTGCGATACGACAAACGCCAACGGCACAGGTATCGACTGGAGTATTAATATTGTATCAGGGGGTACATATACTTTCACATGGCGGTTTGCGAATGGCTCAACTATCCGCTCGGCCAAATTGATAATAAACGGCAGCGATGTATTATCGGGAATAAATTTCCCTGCAACTGGTGCTTGGACAAACTGGGATGTGCTGTCAGTAGATACAGCAGTAACAAGCGGCATAAAAACAATACGCCTTGAAGCAACAAACGGTGATGGATTGCCTAATATTGATTATATAATGATTTCAGGAGCAGCTTTGGAAATAACCGCTTGTCCGTAAATACAGAGCTAAAGATTGAAGTTTAGGGATTACCAGATGAAACCATTATTCATATTTCTGACGATTGTTATAGTCTGCTGTCTGCAATTTACGATTTTCGCGGCTACAGGATTTGCAAATAATGTGACAGGCGGAGCCGGAGGTACGGTTGTTACCGTAACCACTGCTGCGGATTTTAAAACTTATACGGAATCAACCTCAACTTATATTATACAGGTTTCCGGCACTATTGACCTCGGTTCTGTCGGCGGCGGAGTTAGAATCCGTTCGAATAAAACCATCAAAGGAATTGACGCCAACGCTAAAATAATAGGCCGGCTTGGTTTCAGAGATGACCAAACTAATGTAATCATAGAAAGATTGACCATCACAAATCCCAGCTACGGTGAGGCAGACGGCATTAGCATAAGAGATAGGGTTACTAATGTATTCATCACCAAATGCACTATATATGACTGCGGGGACGGCGGCATCGATATAACCAACGCGTCTGATTTTATCACCGTTTCGTGGTGTAAATTTTACTACACATACGATTTGGGACATAATTTTGTTAATCTTATCGGCAGCGGCGATGAAGAGTACGATGACAGAGGAAAATTACGGGTTACTTTCCACAACAACTGGTGGGGCAATATGTGCAAAGAAAGGATGCCCCGTGTTAGATTTGGCAACGTTCATATTTACAATAATTATTATAGTGACCTTTTAAGCGGCGGGTACTGTATCGGAGTAGGAGTGGAAAGCGAGATTCGTATCGAGAGCAATTATTTTCACAGCGTGCCTGTCGCATGGAAAAATTACAGCGGGACACCTTTTACAGGAAAAGTCGGGTGGGACAGCGGCAATATATTTTACAACTGTATTATTTCAATCTGGGCGCCGAATAACTACTCAACGATTTTCGTTCCGCCGTATTCATATAATCTTTCAAGTGCCTCTGATATACCTTATCTGGCAGAATCTTATGCAGGAGCACACACTCCTTATCCGCCTCATTGGATTGATTATCTTTACGGCGACTTCACACGCAGCGGAACAGTTGGTATCGAAGACCTGAGTGAATTTGCAGGATATTGGCTTAGTGATTCGACCGAAGCGGACCGCGACGGTGACGGCAATGTTGATTTTTACGAATTTTCACTTCTGGCACAAAACTGGGGTCTCTAAAATCTTCTGACAGCCGGTAAAACATCAGGCATATAACTCTATACATTATAAAAGTCATCACTTGTTTGAATCTTTGCCGCATGGTAATATAATTCACAATAAGTTTAGTCTCGTATAAATATAAAAACTTTGGCAGTTAGTAATCCCTATGAGAGAAACGGTAAAAATTGCGTTCGCTCATAATAATATTAATCCCAACACCCACGGGATAATGGCGGGTATTACCGAATATATCCACAACAAAGCCGACTGGCAATTAATAGTCTGGCCCGATACATCGGAAGAATCGCTTGTTTTTCTAAAAAACAGAGGCTGCAAAGGAGCTTTTGTAAGCACCCAGACTTCAACAAAAGCCAAAGAGCTTTTAAAAATTAATATGCCTGTCGTAGCCGTGCATACTATGCAGGACATGCTGAATCTGCCGTTTGTTACAGCCAGCGCCAAACAAGTAGCGAAAATGGCGTCGGAATATTACCTGAAAAGAAAATTCACAAACTTCGCATTTTTCGGTTTGACTCAGGCGCGATGGTCAAAAGAAAGATTAGAATGTTTTTCCTCCGTTCTTGCTAAATCCGGTTTTACGGTCAACGTATTTCACGAAGAACAAGTACCTCTGACGACCGATTCGATTCCTTATCCAAGGCTGTGGATACGTTCGACATTGGATGCGGGGCAGCAAAGACTTCTCGATTGGCTCAGAAATCTTTCTAAACCGGTGGCAATCTTAGCCAGCAGCGATTTACTCGGCTGTCATTTGATGAACGTGGCTATAGAAGGCGGTTTTAACGTACCTGATGAAATTGCAATCCTCGGAGTTAATAATGACCCCGCGATTTGCAATATTTGCGACCCGCCATTGTCAAGCATTGCTTTAAATTTCAAAAAAGCAGGTTATGCCGCCGCGAAGCTGCTCGACAAGATTATTAACGGCAAGGAAGCTATGCAAGGTCAATGTGTTGAAATTCAGCCTACACATGTCGAAAGCCGCGGTTCCACCGATATTTTCGCGCTGGACGACCCGGATATTGTTCAGGCTTTGAAATTCATACGGCAAAACAGCGATAAACCTTTGCAGGTAAATGAAATCGCCAATCATGTCTGTGTCAGCAAACGCTCTTTGCAGCTGAAGTTTCAAAAACTGCTCGGACGTTCTATTCACGAAGAAATAGTTCAGGCTCATTTTGAAATTGCAAAGGCGATGCTTCTCGAGACAAACCTTTCGATAGACGAAATCTCTCAGCGTTCGGGGTTTTTATATACATCTAATATGAGAAGAGCATTTAAGCAAATTACAGGCGTTTTGCCCCAGAAGTACCGCAAGCAAAGCCGCACTAATTAAAAAGTATCTCCGGCAAGCTCGTTAAGATACTCTTCTATATTAGTATAGCCGTCGTTATTGCGGTCATAATTCGCGTCTAATGCATCGTAAGGGTTAAGACCTCGCGAAATCTCCCATTCGTCGGGCATTGCGTCACCGTCCGAATCTAAAAGTATCTCATCGGATTTTAATACCGGCAGCCAGCAATAATCCAACTCGATACATTTTTGACACTTGCCTTGTTGAGGGCATAAATCGAACTGTGAATCGATTATACCGTTCTCCCGAACGCCGTATTTAGCCGTACCTGTCTGAAGTTCGGTTATAATTCTCTGGTCAAGCGAATCTCTGGTCGGTCTAACCGCACCGACTTTTGCCAAAACATCGTGATAAGCTTCCTCTGCGGAAGTTGTCGGTATCGTTACAACGTCAAAAGGTTTATCCGACCTTAACGTTTTTTCCGTTGCAGTACCTTTCCTGTCAAAATGAACTCCGCCTGTCCAGTTATCTTTTGTTATTTGCGGAAAACCGCTGACATAATTGCCGTGAATATACATTCTTGTATTCGAGTCAATTGCCTGAAAGATTCGATTTGCACAATCTTTCTTTGTCGCCGGCCCGGCTTTGTAATAATTATTAATCATATTTACCATATCATCTTCGGCGCCATAGGCACTATTGAAAAGCCAGTTATAAACAACATTATTACGGTAATCGATTAGACATCGCCTACCGCCTCGTCCTACATCGAAACGCGGATTTCGGCTGCTATGATGCGCAAGCAGATTATGATGAAACGAAGCAGCGGCACCTCCCCATATCCCGCCATAGCCGTGCGGGCCTTTTCGGTGAACCGAATCGACAAGACTCTCGCTGACAAGACACCATTGCACTGTGCAAACAGAATCACTGCAAATCGACAAAGTTTCATCTATGCCCCAGCTAAATGAACAATGGTCTATTATGAAACGTGTGGATTTGTCGGCGGGAGAACCGTTATTAAACGCATCAATAGCCGCGTCTGAAAGATCGGTTGCGCGGAATCGCATATGCCTGAGGATAACATCATGGCTAAGCAGCGATGTTTCGTGTCCAATAACCGCGATACCTCCGCCCGGAGCGGTTTGACCGGCTATAGTTACGAAAGGTTCTCTAATTTCCAGCGGCGACTTAATCATAATGTTTCCCGACACATCGAAAACAATTATTCTCGGCCCTTTGGTATTAATAGCTTCTCTGAAACTGCCCGGACCTCTGTCATTGAGGTTTGTAACTTTTATTACTTTGCCCCCGCGTCCGCCTATCGCATATTTTCCGAAACCTTCAGCAGAAGGAAATGCTTTCTGGGCAGTCTTGAAACGCGATACAGAGCTTTCAGCTAAAACACGGCTGCTGTCTGCTGCCGGATAAGCACGTATCTGCCAGTAGTAATCAGTGTAAGTATCGAGAAATTTGACGGTATAAGCAGTATTTTTTACTTTGGCTGCTAATGTAATCCGGTCAGGTTCTTTGCCGATATAAACACCATAAACACAAGAACTGCTATGCGGCTGCCAGCTTAAAACAATATTATCCGCGATTATATCACTGCTGCCGTTTTGCGGGACCTGCCGCCATAAATCATCGCTGGTCTGAAGTTCTGGTTCGGCATTAGGCTCGATTTGAAAACATACGGATAGCTCAGGGGCAACTTTAATCAGCTCCTCGATAACAAGTCGGGCAAAAATTGTGCTTCCTTGGGGATTAAGATGTGTGTTGTCAATCTGGTTCGTATCTTTGATTGGGCTGAATTCCCAGCATTTTTCTTTGCCGAAACTTTCACAAAGCTCTTTGCTGCTTTGATGTAAATCAACAAGTTTAACGTTTTTCTCCTTGGCAAGTTTTTTAACGGCTTGGACATAAGGAACAAGACTGGAGTTGATTTTGCCGTTACCGGATTTGTCCCATTGCCTTCTTACAAGAGAGGTAATAAGAATCGGCTCTGCGCCGATAGCCCGGCTGTCTTCTATATAACGGGTCATATAATCAAGATAAGTAGTCTTTGGGTCGGTCGAGCGTTCACCTTTTCCCGGTTCGTCATTGTGCCCGAACTGAATCAAATAATAATCTCCCTTAAGAGCCATCGCTTCATCCCATTTTCCCTCATTGATAAAACTTTTAGAACTTCGTCCGCCGGCGGCAGTATTAAAATATTTGGCTCTGTCATTAAGAAATTGTCTGAATCCCAGCCCCCAGCCGGCATGCTCGGTAACCGTCGAATCCCCCACCAGCACAATACGTATCGGCTGCTGCGGCAATGTCTGGTTCGAAACAGAATCTTTTTTCTCAGCAGAGCAGCTGCTCAGCGTCAATACACTTAGAAACACAAAAACAAGTTTTGCCATTTCAGAATGATTCACAAAAACCTCCGGTAAAAAGGCGGATTTTTAAAATCCAAACTCAGGTTTTAAGTCTACAATTCTGGCAAATGAAAGAAAATTTCATCAGGGACTTTTTGCTCTTGGATTTCAGGCCCCTGCCAGTAAAAATCTATCCGGCGATAACCTCTGGTACGATATATAATTTCAATTTTGTGTAAACCTTCCTGCATCGCGATATTATCCATTACGGTTTTATCGGCATCTCTATGAACACAAAGCGCAATTCTATCTGAAATCTTAACAAGACAGATATCCTGCTTATCCATTCTTCCGCTTGGGTAAATAAAATTGAATTTATAGACACCCGAACGAGGTATATTTATAAAACCGTTATAAACAATCGAAGAATCCGTTCCTGTAGGAAATAAATGCGGAGAAGGCACTTCTGTACTTTCATAAATTTCCTGAACTTCAAGCTCGTTAGTCATATCCGCCCGTTTACATATCAGCCCTTTATTTAATTGTTCGGGGTTTATTTTTTCAGCTTGAATCGGAACGCTGGAGATAAACCGTTTAAACATTTCGAAACTCGGTTTACTGTTCTTAAACGCTCTGGCTCTGACGGTAGCATCTCTGGTTATATTCAGCGGTTCTTTATACTTCTTCGATGCTTGTGTCGGTTCGGAACCGTCGATGGTATAACGTATTTCAGCGTCTTTATCGGGTGATGCTATAGCTGCCGTTGTTAAACCTACAAATCTGACAGGCAGCTCGAATCTAAAATCGCCGAAGCATTGCAGCCAATCCTTCAATCCGCTATCCCTGCCGTATGACATCTGGTCAGGCGAAGTAATTATCGGAGGATAAACCCATTCGAACGGTATATTAGGATTTATACCCCCGCTGTCTTTTTCTCTGGCAAGATAATTCAAATATTCCTCGATATTAGTATAGCCGTCACCGTCTCTATCTAAATTCGCATCACTTGGGTCATTCGGGTCAAGCCCGTGAAGTATTTCCCATTCGTCGCTCATACCGTCCATATCACTGTCAACTGGTACATTTTGATTCTCGAGCATTTTGGGATATTTTCCGATTTGTTCTGCTGTCTTAATAAAGCCTGTTTTATTTCGCACATCATCGATAGTGCTTTCATCTAAATCATCTCTAAACGGAATATTCGCACCGGCAGCAGCCAGAATTTTTTCATAAGCCATTCGAGCAGTATCTGTTTTGACAGTAACGCAAGGCCAAGCAGTATCGGCCCTGATACTTTTTATCAACGCTTGACGCTGTTCACTCGCAGCTTGATGAATATTTTCAACATCTTCCTTGTCGTATGCCGAAGAATCGTGTCTGCCTATAACCTGATAAAGATGAGGATTAACCATCATCCAGTTGTCATTAGAAAGGTCTTCTCGTCCGTCATAGTAATTGCCGGAAATAAAAGCTTTTAAACCGTCTACAAGCAATATAGGCTTGCCTCTTTCATAACCCGATACGTCAGGCTGAGCAGGCGTACTGGGGCCTTCTTTAAAATAATTTCCGATTATATTAACAAAAATCCCCGGTGTTCCCGGATATACCGGTTCGCCGCCGAAATTATAAATAACATTATTTCTGATATCCTGAACAAAACCGGCTTTGCCGTTAATCCGGGGCGTCCTGTGCCAAAGATGAGCGTAAAGATTATGATGAACCGTTATCCCTTGCAGACCATGAATAATCGAACCCATAGAATGAGGCTGCGGGCCATCATAAATCAGATTCCACTGGATTGTAACGTTATTGCTGTAGTCTTTGAAGCTAATAACTTCATCGCTGCCCCAGCTTATGGAACAGTGGTCGAATATGGTATCTTGCGCAATACCGCCTGCAGGGTCTTCGCCGTCGGCTGAGCGTATCCTCATAAATCGAACTACGACATTATGCGTCATAACAATTAATTCGGAAACGCATATTCCTCCCGGAGAAGTTTGCCCTGCGATAGTTATATATGGTTCTCTAATAACAAAAGGACATTTCCCTTCGATTGTTCCTGATACATGAAAAACAACTATTCGAGGACCTTTCGCCTCAATCGCATATCTAAAACTCCCCGGTATGGGAGTTTCTTTTCGTTCGGAATTATAATCAAGAAGATTCGAGACTATATATAATTTTCCGCCGCGGCCTCCGGGGGTAAATGCTCCGAAACCCTCGGCTGAAGGAAATGCAGGGATTAATTTAGGTGCCCCCCAAACTACGCCAATACAATTCAACATAAGAACCAAGGCCGACCAACTTATAAATTTCAAGTTGTTTTTATTCATTAGCCTATTCCTTTGCTGAACAGGTAAATCACAAAAATTGATTTACCTTTAACCTTTTTATGCTTAACTTCTCGAAATGTCAAGGATTTGAGTCTTTTTGCGCATTAACACACTATTATTTGCGCAGTTTGATAGTAGATTTTCGGTGAATTTACTGATATATTTTATCAGCAGTTATAGGTTAGATGAAACCCAACAATAAGCTAATGTACGGAAACCTTGGCAATGCTGCAGCTAATTACATCTATTAGTGCTGCTGGTTAAAGGAATATTATGACAATCCTCGGTTTTCATCCTGTTGACCTTTTGGTGATAATAGCCTATCTGGCAGCTATTACCTATATCGGCAAAAGAATCTATGCAAGGATGCATACCGAAGTCGATTTTTTCCTCGCAGGACGCTCACTTAATAAATTTCTACAGTTTTTCCTCAACATGGGTACCTTAAGTGATGCCAACAGCGCAGTAAGAACAGCCAGTTTCACTTTTAATAAAGGTCTTGGCGGGGTCTGGCTGATGCTGGTCGGTGTGTTTACGGGGCCTTACTATTGGTTTATGGCCGGCTGGTTCAGGAGAGTTAGGCTTGTAACAATGGGCGAGCTTTTCGAAGAACGGTTTAAAAGTAAAATCCTCCCTTGTGTTTACGCCCTTTGGGGAATCTGGCTAAGCGTGCTGATTATGGGAATCGGATATAAAGCATCGCTGAGAACTTTTCAGGCTATGGCGATTAAACCAGTTGAAAAATGCACTGTCGAGCAACAACAAATGCTCGAACAACATGCACAGTACCGTAAACTGGAGAAGCTGTATAAAACAGGCAATATAGATGAAGCATCTTTGAACGAATACAAAACCCTCGACAGTATGTATCAAAAAGGTCAAATCCAAGCCTACGTTTCTTATGTAACACCGGCTTGGTTTTACCTGCTTTATTCGGTTTTTGTAGGGACATATATAATATTGGGCGGTTTCACAGCCGCAGCAATGACCGATACGATACAAGGCATTTTGATAATCTTGTTTTCAATAATCCTAATACCTCTTGCGCTGGTTAAACTGGGGGGCTGGGAGGTTTTCAGTGAAAGAATACCCGACCATATGCTTTATATATTCGGGTCGGGCAGCAATGAATTCGCTTGGAATTCAATTGCGATGCTCGTGATAGTTACAATAATCGGAATAACAGGTCATCAAGGAAATATGGCATTGAACGGCTCAGCTAAAGACGAACTGACCGCACGAATCGCTAATATCGGCGGAGCATATACAAAAAGACTTCTTACGATAATGTGGGGAATGTGCGGTCTTTTCGCTTATGCTCTTTATCGGGATTCGATTTCAGACCCGGATATGGCATGGGGAGTTTTAAGCAATAACCTGCTTGGAACAGGGTTAAGGGGTATTATGATAGCAGGGATTCTCGCAGCGAATATGTCAACCCTCGATGCGGTCTGCGTTTATCTCTCGGCACTTTTTGTTCGGCATATTTACAAACCGTTTTTACAGAACCGTTCTCAAAGGCACTATATAAATGTTTCGAGGCTGGCCATCACAGTATTTCTTCTGATGGCAATTTATGTTTCAGAACGAACGCCGAGCATTATTCATTTGATTAAAGCTCTGCCTCTGCTGAATGTAATATTCGGTGCGCCTGTGCTTTTATTGCTGTTCTGGAAACGCCTGACACTCAAAGCCGTTTGGATACAGGTAATCATATGCTCGATAATCTTCGCTGTTCTGCCGGAAACATTGCCGATGTTCAGCCGAGTGAAACATTCGCCCGTTTTAACACAAAGAACGCACAGGCAAACAGCCTTAATTAACATCAAAGCATCGGAACAGGATATCGAACAAGGTCTCGCCAAAACGCTTGGGCAGAAAATCAAAAAAGAAATTATTATTGCACCTATAAGCATATATTTTGATTCGACAGCAAGGATTAATCCGCAGGACCCCAATTCTCCTTTGGCCGGAATCGGAAGAGTGCATACCGAATTAATAATCGTAAGATTGCTCGGATTCGATTTACAGTCAATGAAACCGTCCATGCTTTTGACGCTTAGGTACTTGGTTCCCACAATCCTGCCGTTTCTGATACTTATTCCGGTAAGTCTAATCACAAGCAACAAAGGTTTAGAAAAACAGATAGATAAATTCTACGCGAAAATGAAAACACCTGTCATCGCCGACCTACAAAAAGACCAAGCCGAATTGGAACTTAGCTATCAAAACCCGTCGAGATTCGACAGCCAAAAATTATTTCCTAAATCCAACTGGGAATTCTGCAAATGGACAAAAACAGATACTGTCGGCTTTTTTGTCAGCTTGGTTTTAACAGCCGCGATTTTATTGCTATTCCAAGGCATTATTAAACTCATATCCTGATTTCTAATTGACATTGCCGGTTGAAAAGAATAAAATCCATAACGCTTGCAGTTTGCTATAAGTAACGTTTTTTTATATAACCTGTTCTAATTAAATGGCAGCAAATTTAGGAAAAAAAATTCAGAACCTCCTCGGGCGCCAGCAATCCGGTCTTGTGATTGTAATTCTTCTTCTTGCGGTTATTCTCACTGTTATGGCCGGTTCAAGAACGGATAGAAGAACCGGAAAAACCGTAAACAATTTTCTCAATGCCCATACCCTTATGCAGACAGCCACAGACGCGAGTTTCTTCGCGATAATGGCGGTCGGCGCGACAATGGTTATCATTTCCGGAGGAATCGATTTAAGTGTCGGTTCGATTTACGCTCTTTGCGGGGTCATTACAGCTATGATGCTGCGTCATCTGAATATCGATTCGCCGGGGGCTGTCATCTTAGGGGTTTTTATGTCCCTTGGGTTGGGAGCTGTATGCGGAATGCTCAACGGCGTGATGGTTGTCGGTCTTGAGGTACATCCTTTTATTATTACACTCGGTACGATGTGGATTTTTCGCGGAATCGCGTTCGTTATCAGCCGGGCCGAAAGCATACTTCTGCCCGGGTCATTAACCGCGTTTGCCAAAGCGAATCTCGGACTAAGTTCGGCTCTTTATCCGGTCGCGATGCTGATTATGATAGGCGTTACCATTGCAGGCGCTTTTTACCTGTCAAAAACGGTTATGGGTAAACATATTTACGCTGTCGGCGGCAATCCTCAGGCAAGCAGATACGCAGGTTTGCATGTAAAAAGAATCACGATTTCGGTTTTCGCTATATCAGGTCTTACGGCGGGAATAGCCGCCTTTTTAGGAAGCGCTTATTATGGTTCGGCATGTTGTGCCGACGCGACGGGTTATGAATTATATGTAATCGCTTCGGCGGTAGTAGGCGGAGCAAGTCTTTCAGGAGGAAAAGGCAGTGCCGTCAGCGCAATGTTAGGAGCGGTCTTGATTATTTTAATCAGACAATCGATACGAACACTTCGATTTGACCAGAACTACGAATGGATAATAATAGGTACAGCTACGATTATAGCCGTCGTTCTTGATAAATTAAATGCAAAGCTTAACTTAAAACGGGCGATGAGGTAATAAAAAACTTTATAAATCAAGGAGAACTTTATGAAAAAACTGCTGCTTCTTATATCATTTTTGTTAATAGGTGTAATTTTAGTCGGCTGCAAAAAAACAAGTTCCGATGAGGAATCGGCAGTACAGCCGCAGGAAAAAACGATTAAAATCAGTATGATTGCCAAAAGCTCGACTAATCCGGTTTTTATCTCCGCTCGTATCGGAGCAGAGGACAAAGCCAAAGAGCTTAGCGAAAAGTTAGGAATAAATATAATAATAGATTGGCGCACTCCCCCTGTCGAGGATGGTCAGGTTCAAGCTCAGCGCATTGCTCAGGCTGTAAACGAAGGTGCGGATGTGATATTAGTCTCGTGCGGTGATGCCGGTAAAGTTACCGGAGCTATCAACGATGCCGTTGACAGAGGAGTGCCGGTAATGACTTTTGACAGTGATGCTCCGGATTCGAAAAGGTTCGCTTTTTACGGTGTTGACGATATAGAAACAGGTGAGCTTGTAATGTCGAATCTCGCAATGCTTGTTGACGGCAAGGCAAAGGTCGGCATTATGGCAGGCAACCAGAACGCTCCTAATCTGCAAAAACGTGTTCAGGGCGCCAAGAATGAAGCCCAAAAATATCCCGGTATCGAAATCATCGGGACATTTTATCATGCAGAAACACCGCAAGATGCCGCCGCTGAAGTGCTTCGCGTTCTAAACGCTTATCCTGAAATAAATGCTCTGGCAATGATAGGCGGCTGGCCGCTGTTCACGACTACACTGCTGACAGACCTTGACCCAGATAAAATTACCGTTGTCTCAGTCGACGCCCTTCCGGCTCAGCTTCCATATATCGAACAAGGTATTGTCCCTGTTCTTCTTGCCCAGTCAACATATCTGTGGGGTTCAATATCAGTTGAAAAAATCGTCGATAAACTTTATTTCAAAAAAGAAATACCTGTAATGAATAAGATGGAGCTTGTGAAGGTAACAAGCGAAAATCTCAACGACTGGGCGAAACAACTGAAAGACTGGGGCTTTACCGATGTGCCTGAAAGATTTCTGAGCGAGTAATAAAACTTTTGCAGCAGAACGCTTATCTACAATTTGAAAATATAACCAAGCGTTTTCCGGGCGTTACAGCGGTTGATAATGTTTCAATAGCAATAGCTAAAGGTACTTGTCATGCCGTTGTCGGCGAAAACGGCGCGGGGAAAAGCACACTCGGTAAAATGCTCGCGGGCATCTATCAGCCGGACGGCGGAAAAATAATCATCGACGGTCAGGAAAAGATTTTTGCCCACCCTGCCGCCGCATTCAAAGCAGGAATCGGAATGGTTCATCAGGAACTCGAATTCTGCGAAAATCTCACCGTAGCCGAAAATCTTTGCCTGTCTGAACTGCCTTGCAAAGCCGGTTTTATCGACAAAAAACTTATGCATAAAAAAGCCCGGCAAATGCTTAGCGTCATAGCAGCAGAACATATAGACGTAACGCAAAAGCTCGGTCTTCTTACAATCGCCAATCAGCAGCTTGTGCAGATAGCCGAAGCAGTGGGAAGAAAAGCCCAGATATTAATTTTCGATGAGCCGACAAGCTCGCTGTCGCAATCCGAAACCGAAAATCTTTTCCGCCTGATTGATGATTTAAAAAGCAAGTCAATTACCTGCATTTACGTCTCGCATAGATTCGGGGAAATTTTCCGGCTTTGCGAACAAGTAAGCGTGCTTCGCGACGGAAAGTATATCGGCACTAAAAAAATCAGCGAAATTACAGAAGATAAGCTCGTTGAAATGATGATAGGCAGAAGCTTCGAAGCCTATTTCCCCCAACATATACAAACCCAAAAAGGCACGGAAATTCTAAGAGTAGAAAATCTATCGAGCCCCGGAAAATTCGAAAACATTTCTTTCTCGCTTCACGCAGGCCAAATTCTCGGATTGGCCGGATTAGTCGGTGCAGGAAGAACCGAATTGGCACAGGCAATATTCGGCCTGGACAAAAATACAAAAGGTAAAATTTTTCTGCGTGGAAAAGAAATCAAACCCAAGTACCCTTCACAGGCTCTTAAAAGCGGAATTGCCCTTGTACCCGAGGACAGAAAACGTCACGGTCTTATACTTTCGATGAACGTAGCGGAAAACATCTGCCTGACGATTCTTAATAAAATAGCGAATTTCTTCAAAGCTATCCGAAAAAAAACGCTCTTCGAAGTTTTCGATAAATACTCGAAAATGCTGAAAATCAAAACCGCATCGCCTTGGGTTGGTGCATTGAGTCTTTCCGGAGGAAACCAGCAAAAACTTGTCCTTGCCAAATCTTTGGCTACGGACTGCAGCATATTAATGGTCGATGAGCCGACAAGAGGTATCGACATAGCGGCAAAAGCCGAGATTCACAGCCTAATCGACGAGCTTGCGGGCAAAGGCAAAGCTGTGCTGTTAATCTCGAGCGAATTGCCGGAACTGATTAATCTCGCGACAAATATACTCGTCTTCAGAGAGGGCAAAATTACCGGCTCGCTTGACCGAGTACAGGCAACTCAAGATAAAGTGCTTCGTCTGATGGCAGGCCTAAAATCTTAAAACTTTTTCGATAACGGGTTCCAGCCGTCATTTCCGCCGAGTACACTTTCAACAGTAATCTTTTTCGCCTCAGATTCGGTTAGCTGTCTCGCCCAGCTTACCCTTGCCTGCACATTCGCACCGGGACCGGTACTGTTAAATTCGGCATATCGGGCAGTTTTTTCACGTTCAGGCTTTTTCCAGTTATGCCAGCCTTCGGGCCAAACTACTTGCGACATTTCGGTATTGAGAAAAATTACATTGGCATAATCCCGCCAAGGCCTGCCGAGATATGTAATAACTTCCGGCGATTCACCTGTGATTTTACAGTTCGAAAAAACATAACCGTATTCATTCTCCAATGGTGTCGAGGCGGCTGTAATATAACCTTTTCTCAAACAGTGTATATGGCATCGCTCGAAAAAGCTCGTTCCTCCGCCGAATATAAAATCGACGTGGCCGGCGATATAGCAGTTCTCATAATAATGCCGCCCCGTCTGGTCAAAAATCGTATCCTGCCAGCCTAAAAATCGGCAGTTGCGAAAAATAACGCGGTCACCGAAAATTGCTATCGCCAAAGCCTGCCCCACCGGGCCGGCGGAATTTTCGAAGGTAATATTTTCCGCTGTAAAATCATCTGCCTCAATTGCAGTCGAAGCAGTGCGGAAAGTGCCTATTTCATTTCCATCGGGCCCAATCATTCGGGCATTCAAATCAAAAGTGAGAATAACCGTATTAGCGTCCTGACCCTGAAAATGGATGAATTTTTTAGATTTAGGAACAATAATTCGTTCTTTATAGATACCAGGTTTTATAGAAATAATCACAGGCTGATTATTATCTTGGGCAACGGCGTCAACCGCAGCCTGAACCATCATAAAATCCCCCTTACCATCAGGGCTGACCGTTATAGTTTTCGAGAAACTCGCAGCAGTACAAACCTGCAAAAAAATAAAAATTGAAAAACAAATTCTTTTTAGCTTACGACTTTGGGAGGTATGCATTTTTCAACTCCTTCAAGGTTACATCTAATCATTATGCCCATAGCTCATAATCCATGCTACTATAAATCTCAAAGAAATATCAAGTACCGTTATACATTATGCGCAATATTGCATTCTCTTTTGCACGAAATTCGGTTTTAACTTTGCGCAAAATGCTTAGAATAAAATGTAATATGAACGGCTCGATACAAAATGTGTTATTGTTATTTGTTCCGCCGCATCATTCGGCTGTGCAAAAAGAAACACCTTGGGGGCTTGTTATTAAGCATTTTAAATTCGTTCTTAAAATTTTTGGAATCATAGATATTAAAGGAGAGTTGGTTAAAATTTTAAAAGGCAAACGCGAGCATCTTGTGCCGATTCAAATTGGAAACGCCGGTCAATTGCAGGAATGTATTTATGGCATCGACCTTACATCGCCGCAAAGAAAACACCGACTCGTTTCACATTTATACGGCCTTTTCCCCGGCAGCCAGATTAAACGCTGCGAAACATTCGAGTTATTTGACGCGGCCCGCAAATCTCTCGGACTTCGCGGTGACGGCGGAACAGAACGGTCAAAAGCTTGGAAGAGAGACTTCTGAGCAAGAATTCAGGACAACGACCGCATTTACAAGATGCTCGCAAGCTTTATTTCGCCGACAGGCTATTCGCAATTTGGGATTGAGCAATAAACTTAGACTGAAAATTAATTAAGCGGGCTTAATAGTTAAAACATTATTTTTGGAGAAATATGATGTACGCCGTTAAAATATTTAAATACTCGACCATGATTTGTCTTATTGCGATTCTATATTCTTCGCTTGCGCCTGATTCTATTGCAATGAGCAAGCAATCCGATACTGCTATTAAAGCCGTCCTGCCGTTTATCGTCCCTAAAATAAAGGAACCGAAATTTCCCAATAATACTTTCAATATTACCGATTACGGCGCGGTCGGCGACGGACACACAAAAAATACAGACGCTTTCGCAAAAGCGACAAAAGCCTGTGCCGAGGCCGGAGGAGGCAAAGTAATAGTCCCTGCCGGGTTATGGCTGACAGGCCCGATTCAGCTTAAAAGCAATCTGAATCTTCATGTCGAACAAGGCGCTGTCGTGCTGTTCAGTCCGGAATTTGAAGATTATCCCCTGTTGCGAAAAACATGGGAAGGCCTTGCCGCCGTACGATGCATGTCACCCATTTACGGCGAAAATTTGAAAAATATCGCTATTACAGGGCATGGAATTTTTGACGGTAACGGGCAGGCATGGAGACCGGTAAAAAGATTCAAGATGACTGACAGGCAATGGAGAACACTGCTGCGTTCCGGCGGAGCCTTAGACGATGAAGGAAAGATTTGGTGGCCTTCTCAAGGTGCTCTGCAAGGCGAACAAATCGCAGCCGAGCTTAACAAGCGAAATGCCGATGTCAGCGAATACGCCGCCGCAAAACAGTATCTTCGGCCGGTTCTGGTCGGATTGACAAATTGCAGCGGAGTTCTGCTGGACGGCCCTACTTTCCAGAATTCCCCTGCATGGAATATTCATCCTATGATGTGTGAGAATATGATTATTAGAAACATCACGGTGCTTAATCCGTGGTGGAGTCAAAACGGCGACGGATTAGACATCGAATCATGCAAAAATGTTATTGTTTATAACTGCCATTTCGATGTCGGCGACGATGCTATATGTATGAAATCCGGTAAAGATGAATACGGACGCAGACGAGGCAAACCAACCGAAAACGTGGCGATATGGGACTGCACTGTTTACCACGGGCACGGCGGATTCGTCATCGGCAGCGAAATGTCAGGCAGCATCCGAAATATTTACATTAAAAATTGTTCTTTCCTCGGCACAGATATCGGAATTCGTTTTAAGAGTACTCGAGGCCGCGGAGGAATTGTTGAAAATATTTATATTCAGGATATTCGGATGAAAGACATTCCGACAGAGGCTATCGGATTTAATCTGTTTTATGAAAAAACTCCGCCAAGCCCGGAAGAAAGTCTCGATTACGAAACTGACCCTGTTACAGAAGAAACTCCGCGATTCCAAAATATTTTTATGAAAAATATTATCTGCAGCGGAGCTGCAAACGCTATTTATATTCAGGGCTTGCCTGAAATGCCCGTGAAGAATGTGCAATTCGAAAATATCACAATTTCTGCGAATACAGGAGTTACCTGCATCGAAACTGAGGGCATAAAATTTAAAAATGTGAAAATAATTACGAACAAAAACCCTGCATTCGGATTATACAACAGTAGGAACATCATTTTGGAAAATATAGAACTACCTAAGCTAACATCTTCGATTAAAGCAGCAGGCAGAAAAACAACGGGAATTTACGTCGAAAAAGGAGCTTTTGAGAAGATTGAGCACGGAAAAGACATAAAACCGGATGCAATCATAAAAAAATAATACGGAAATAAAAATATCTGCCCTCCATAACTTATGCCCTAAGTGCTTACGTGATATGCATTTAGGGCATTTTTTGTATCGCTTTACTGCTGATTGCGCCCCAAATTAGGTTTTGCGCAAAATAGCTTCTTTTATCGCGCAATATCGCCTTGTTTAGTCCCACCTAAAACTGGGATAATAAAGAAAAACTGTTATCTTATGGTCGGCTATTTGGAGTTGTAAGGAATTATGAAAACAACATTTAGATTTCTCATATTATTCAGTCTGGTAATTATTTTAGGCTCTGCCAATGCTGGGATTAATTGGCATAATCAGGTAGGAAAATGGGCGGAACCAAACAAATGGTCAGGCAATATTGTACCTGATGGACAAGATGAAGTATTGATAAGAAACGAAGGTTCTAAGTGTATCCTCGATTCTGATGCTGGTGATTGGGACATCGCTCAAAGACTTAGGGTATATGGTAATGCTTTGCTTGCTATCGAAGATGGTGCCAGCCTGCTGGGTGTAAGCTGGATGCGGGTAGGTACAAACGAAGGCCCCGGTAATGTCACGCAAACCGGAGGCCAAGTAAGGCTTAAAGGCGGAAAAGACGGAGCTAAATTAACCATCGGATATGAAAGCGGCTCGCAAGGCTCGCAATACACTATAAAAGGCGGCACTATCACATATTTGAACTCAGATGCTTATCTGATTGTAGGATATCGCGGCGGTGAAGGAAAATTCACCGTAGTAGGCACAAGCCCTGAAATAAAAATGAAAAGACTTTACGTCGGCGGAGACCTTATAGAAAAAGCCGGAACAGGAATCATGGAATTTCAAGTTGATTCGAAAGGCGTCAGTCCGGTTCAAATAACAAATAGTATTCACATCGACCGCGAGGGCAATAATTCTCAGGCAGATTTAATCATTAATTCAATCGCAGCTCCTCCGAAAACTAATATCGTTCTTATCGAAAATACAGGAAGCGGATATGTAGACGGAAGGTTCGATACACTCGTAGATTCCAACGGTTCGAAACCCGCCGCAGAAGGTTCAGAGGTGATCCTTAAGCACGATGAAACCGAATATAAATATATCCTAACTTACAGACACAATGCAGGCCAAGACGGTTATTCGAACGATATCGCACTTATTTACGAGCAGGAACTAGCAAAGAATTGATTATTCACGATTGTGCCGCTGCCCTGCCGGCAAGATGACCTGTCGAAAAAGCAATTTGAAGGTTATAACCTCCGCACGGCCCGTCCGCATTGATAACCTCACCGCAAAAGTAAAGTCCGGGACAAAGTTTTGATTCCATAGTTTTAGAATTAATCTCGGATAAACAAACCCCGCCTCGTGTTACAGTCGCTTCGCCGATAGGCCCTGTCGCCGAGATATAAAGAGGTAATTCTTTAATGATTCTTATAAGTTCTAATCGATGTTTTTTTGTCAACTGCCCTGCCTGAAGCTGCGATGGGATATTTAATTCTGAACATATATTCGATACTAAAGCCTTAGGAAGAAATTCTGCAAGTACATTAGCAAGTTCTTTTTTAGGCTGATGTGCACAAATAGAAATAATTTTTTCATCGAGCTTCTTAAATTCATATTCCGGAAGTAAGTCAATTGTAATTTTTACAGGGCTTTTCTCATTAGGTAAAAAATCGGTGATAAATCTGCTAATCTCCAGAACGCAAGGGCCTCCTATTCCGCTGTCGGTAAAAACAAGCGGGCCGGCAATAGAAACTTTTTTATTTCCCGCAGAGGTCTTAATAACAATATTATTCAGCGATACACCTTTGAGCTGATGAAGCCGCGTTTGAGCAGTGACTAAAGTGCAAAGCGAAGCCTTAGGCTCGACGATTTTATGGCCTAAATATTTTGCGAAAACAAAACCGTCACCAGTTGAGCCGGTAAGAGGCCAGCTTAATCCGCCTGTTGCAATGATTACTTTTTTCGCCTCAATTTTATGGGTCCCGGCTGCTATTTCAAAACCTTCTGATATTTTTTTAATGCCGGCTACCTTTTTGTCATACAAAAATCGAATCGAAAGCTCTTTTGTATGGTCAATCAAAACTTTCGCCACATCAGCCGCTCGTTCACTGACAGGAAAAACACAGCCGTCTTTCTCGATTTTCATCCGCAGCCCGCGTTCTGCAAAATAATTAATCAAACCATCCGCTGAAAATTCATAAAGACTGTGTCGCAAAAACCTCCCGCATTTACCGTAAGCCTTTACAAAATCATCTACCGAACAATGATGGGTAAGATTGCAGCGTCCTCCGCCTGTAATCAGCAGTTTTCTGCCCGCAGATGTATTTTTTTCGACAATTACAGTTTTAGCTCCGCTTTTTGCCGCAAAGATTGAGGCAAACAGCCCTGCCGGTCCGGCTCCGATTATACAAACATCTGTTTCCATAAAAGCTCATTAAAAATAAATTAGACTGCCGTGTATTTTATCAGGAATTCAACAAAAATACAGGATATAAAAGTGAATTATTACAAACACGCCCGAGAGGATTCGAACCTCTGACCTACGGATTAGAAATCCGTTGCTCTATCCAGCTGAGCTACGGGCGCTTATTACCTAAGTCGCCATAATATAACAACTTGCCTATGGTATTGTCAATTCTAAGTCCGGCAAAAGCTATAAGTGTAAATTTCGAAGGAATTGATATAAAAAAGCGGGCGAAGGGATTCGAACCCTCGACATTCGGCTTGGGAAGCCGACATTCTACCACTGAATTACACCCGCATCTTCATGGACTCTTAGTCTAAAACATTAACCCAGCCTGTCAAGCTGTTTATATCAACCCTAACAAGTCTATTCTTTTTGCGGTATCAATTTATCAATTTTGCAATCCTATCCTCAGACTGGCTAAAATAACAGCATCCTAAAACACATTCTTGTAAATACCTCTAAGGCTTGACATAGCCGCTCAATCCTAATATATTAATCGGTTCGTTTTTAACCGGCCCCTTGGCGTAAAAAGGGCAAGGCCGGGGAGTTTCTAATTACAAGGAATTATTCAAAATTACATAAGGAGAACGCTAAAATGGCACAAAAATGGGTTTATTTCTTCGGCGGTAAAAAAGCTGACGGAAATGCAAAAATGAAAAATCTTCTCGGCGGCAAAGGGGCTAATCTCGCCGAAATGGCAAAACTCGGAGTTCCGGTTCCCCCCGGATTCACTCTTACCACAGATGTCTGCACTTATTATTACGCTAACAAGCGCAAATATCCGGCCGGTCTAAAAGAAAAAGTCAACGAAGCTATGCGCAAAATTGAAAAGATTATGGGCAAAAAATTCGGCGACCCTAACGACCCGCTGTTAATGAGCGTCCGTTCAGGTGCAAGAAAATCCATGCCCGGAATGATGGAAACGGTATTAAATATCGGATTAACTACAAAGACAATCCCCGGATTAATCGCCAAAAGCCGAAATGAAAGATTTGTTTACGATGCTTATAGGCGTTTGATAATGATGTATTCGGACGTTGTGATGGAAAAAGCGGCCGGCATCGAACCAAAAGAAGACCAAGGAATCCGTAGACAGCTCGAAAAAATAATGGACCATCTCAAGTCGCAAAAGGGTTATAAAACCGACACAGAGATGGATGTTACCGACCTTAAAAACATTTGTGAGCTTTTCAAAAGCAGAGTTAAGGAAGTATTAGGAAAAGAATTCCCCGACGACCCTGAAACACAGCTTTGGGGCGGCATTCATGCGGTATTCGCATCTTGGAACGGAAAAAGAGCTGTAAGCTACAGACGCATCGAAAATATTCCCGATGAATGGGGAACTGCTGTAAATGTTCAGGCAATGGTGTTCGGAAATATGGGCAAAAATTCCGCAACAGGTGTAGCGTTTACCAGAAATCCGGGCAACGGAGAGAACAAATTTTATGGTGAATTTCTTATTGATGCTCAGGGCGAAGACGTTGTAGCCGGTACAAGGACGCCTGCTCCGGTAAACGAGGACTCTAAGAGCGAGCATAACAAAGAACTCGTATCTTTGGAAAAGGCAATGCCTAAAATTTACAAAGAACTGTTTACTATCCAAAGAAAACTCGAAAAACATTACCACGATATGCTCGATATCGAATTTACAATCGAAGACGGACGGTTGTGGATGCTTCAGTGCCGAGTCGGCAAGCGTAACGGCCCTGCGGCGATTCGTATGGCAGTCGATATGGTAAAAGAAAAACTTATCAAGAAGGAAGAAGCTGTAATGCGTGTTACTCCGTCCCAGCTCGATGAACTGCTTCATCCAATTATTGACCCCAAGATCGAAAAAACTCACAAGCCGATAGCCAAAGGTCTTCCCGCAGGTCCTGGCGGAGCGGTCGGCCAGATTGTATTTACTGCACAATCGGCTGTTGACTGGGTGAAATCCGGCAAGAAGGTGCTGCTGGTTCGTGAAGAAACCAACCCTGAGGACGTGGAAGGTATGAGAGCTGCCGAAGGTATTTTGACAGCCAGAGGCGGAATGACAAGTCACGCAGCATTAGTAGCCCGCGGATGGGGCAAGTGCTGCGTCGTAGGGTGCGGTGCAATAGAAGTCAATTATACGACCAAAGAGCTTCATGTTGACGGCAAGATTATTAAAGAAGGCGAATGGCTGACACTAAACGGAACCAAAGGTCTGGTTTATCAGGGACAATTGCCGATGTTAGATGCCGGCGAGGAAAACGAAGTTCTTAACAGCTTTTTAAAGATTTGCGACGGAATCAGAAAGCTCGGCGTCCGCACAAATGCCGATACTCCCGAAGATGCCAGAAAAGCTAAACAGCTTGGCGCAGAAGGTATCGGGTTGTTCAGAACAGAACATATGTTCTATGGCAAAGGCAGCGATGAAGCGCTGTTTTTACTGCGAAAGATGATTGTATCCAAGGATAAAGCCGAACGGCAGAAAGCTATCGATAAATTGTTCACATTTGTTAAGAAGGATATCAAGGGAACACTGGAGGCGATGGACAATCTTCCGGTAGTGATTCGTCTTTTAGACCCGCCGCTGCATGAGTTTGTACCCAGAGAAAAACATCGTCTCGAAGCTTTAGCACAGGATTTGAATATATCTCTCGAAGAGCTCGCGAAACGAGCTGACGCACTGCATGAATCGAACCCGATGATGGGGCATCGCGGCGTGCGGTTAGGTATCACATATCCGGAAGTTAGTGAAATGCAGATGAGAGGAATATTCGAGGCCGCTGCTGAACTTATAAAAGAAGGCAAAAAACCGTACCCCGAAATTATGATTCCGGTTGTCTGTGATGTGAAGGAACTTAGCGACCAACTGACGCTTGCCAAGGATGTGTATAAACAGGTTTTGGCAAAGTTTGGTTTGAAGAAAATTCGTCATAAACTCGGAACAATGATAGAGATACCAAGAGCGGCTTTATTGGCAGGCGAAATAGCCAAAGAAGCTGAATTCTTCTCATTCGGCACTAATGACCTGACTCAGATGACCTTCGGATTTTCACGTGACGACATCGGCGGATTCGTGCCGGAATATCTCAATAAGGGAATTCTGCAAGGCGACCCGTTCCAGAGCATCGACCAAGCAGGCGTAGGTGAATTGATTAAAATCGGCATCGAACGAGGCAGAAAAACTAATAAACAGCTTGAAATCGGTATCTGCGGCGAACACGGCGGCGAACCGGCAAGCGTTGAATTCTGTCATAAGGTGAAAATGGATTATGTATCCTGCTCGCCGTTTAGAGTTCCGATTGCAAGATTAGCGGCTGCTCAGGCTGTATTGAAGAAATAAAGCTTAAAGCTTATAATGAAAGATTAAAAGACGCGGTTTCAGCCGCGTCTTTTTTTTGGTGTGAAATCGTACATCCAGAAGGTTTGGTCAAAAATATCGAAATAACCTTAGCGTCAATTACAAACCGTATTCCTTTATCTTGCGATACAGTGTCCTTTCACCAATGCCGAGCAGTTTCGCGGCTTGTTCACGGTTATTGCCGCACCGAGCCAAAGTATCGACTATGGCCTGCTTTTCAAGCTCGTTTAGAGGCACACCCGCAAGATTTTTGGCGGGCCGAACCTGACCTGTAAGCTGTCTTATATGATGAACCTCCGGCGGGATATCCTTAACATCAAGTGTATCTCTATCACACATTACAACCATTGTGCGGATACAATTGCGAAGCTGGCGGATATTGCCCGGCCAGTCATACGCAGCCAGAATCATCCGTGCAGAATCGCTGATACCCGAAACCTTCGAGCCGATCTCGGCAACAGCTTCTTCGATGAAATAATCTATAAAAGCCGGAATATCTTCAGGCCTGTTTTTCAGCGATGGGACTATTATACTGACCCCTTTGATTCTGAAATATAAATCCTGTCTGAATTTTCCCGACGAGACAAGCTCCGCCAAATCATGGTTTGTCGCGCTTATAATACGAACATCGACTTTAGTCTGCTTATCCGAACCGACAGGGACAACGATTCCGTCCTCGAGAACACGCAACAGTTTTGCCTGAAAATTCAGCGGCATATCGCCGATTTCATCTAAAAATAACGTCCCTTTGTCGGCGATTTCAAAAAGCCCCTTTCGGTCTGAAGTCGCACCGGTAAAAGCGCCCTTGGCATGGCCGAATAACTCGCTTTCAAGAAGAGATTCTGTCAGCCCTGCACAATTAATCGGACGAAACGGTTTATTGAATCGTTTGGAATTATCGTGAATCGCCTTTGCGAGCAATTCTTTACCGCAGCCGCTGGGGCCTTCTACCAATACCGAAATATCGGTCGGCGCAACTCGGCGAAGAACCTCGAAAATTCCAGTTACCGCAGGATTGCTGCCTATTACACCGCCGAATATGAAGCCGTCTTTGCTGTTTTTTGCTTTTTCGCTGCGAAATTTCACCGAGGCGACTTTTTTAGCGGCTTGTTCAACCAAATTTCTAAGCTGGTCTATGTCAATCGGCTTAACAAGATAATCGAATGCGCCCCGCCGAAGAGCTTCTTTACAGGTTTCAATCGTCGCATAAGCGGTTATGAGAATTACCTCGGTATCAGGGTCATCGGATTTGGCTTTTTCCAAAATTTCAAGTCCGTCAATATCTCCTTCGAGTTTCAAGTCGGTAATAATTACATCTATATGCTGATTTTTAATGATTTCAAGTGCATCTTTGCCGTTATAAACAGCTATTGCTTTTGCGCAGTATTTTTCAAGTGATTCGGCTATCCCGTCAGCATGATTTCGCTCGTCATCGACCACCAGTATTATCGTATCCTTGGCCATAACTTTCTTAAACACTATACATTCTGTTTCAGCGGAATTTCAATTGTAAACGATGTACCTTTGTCCTGTTCGCTTGCGACAGCTATACTGCCGTTATGCTGGTCGATAATTCTTTTTACCATCGCCAGACCCAAGCCGCTGCCGTTAGTTTTAGACGATACAAAGGGCGTAAAAAGCTTTTTCAGTTTTTCAGGTTCGATGCCGCACCCTGTATCGCTAATCTGCATCTGGGCATTCGAACCTGATTTTTGTGTTCTTACCATCAACTCGCCGCCCTGCGGCATAGCCTGCTGAGCGTTAATAAATAAATTCAAAACAACCTGTTTCAGCATAGCAAAATCTGCTTTGCAGACAAGCGGCTCTTTACTTAGAAAATGCCGGATAGTAACCGAACGGCTTTGTGCTTGAGGCATATAAAAATCGACCATATCGCCAATCAGCTCGTTTATATCGACTTCGCCCAGACTCAACCGGCCTTTTCCGACATATCTTAGGAATCCGTCAAGAATCCGTTCGAGGCGTTCGGTTTCCTGAGTTACGACAGAAAGCTTCCTCTGAGCCCTTGTCAGCGAATAACCGGCTTGCTGACCTTGCGAGGCAATAGATTCAAGTTCTTCGCCGATTAATTTAAGATTTACTTTAATACTGCTGAGAGGGTTTTTGAGTTCGTGCGCGAGTTCACCGGTCAGCTTGCTGAGGTCTTCAAGCCGACTGAAATCCTGCTGAGATTTTTCGTTTTGCGGTGTCTTTTTGTCATACATAATCTTTATATACAGCACCTGTAAATAATGCAAAATACAGATGTACGAACATAAGACAAAATCCGATTATTTTTTCTGTTCAGGATTCGATTGGTCTTTCTTTTCCTGATTAGCCATTTCCGCCAAAGCCGCTTTTCGTGAAAGCTTATATCTGCCCTGCTCGTCGATAAGCAGCAGCTTGACCGGAATAATATCACCGACCTTGCAAACCTGCTCGACGCTTTTAACATAGCCACTGTCAAGCTCGCTGATATGACACAGGCCCTCTACGCCAGGAGTCAGTTCGACAAAAGCTCCGAAATCCTTTACGGATACCACTTTGGCTTTTGGATATATTTTCCCGACCTTTGGCGGCGTGGTTAAGGCTTCTATCATTTCCTTCGCAACAAGATGATTATCTCCGCCGAGACAGCTTATGAAAATCGTGCCGTCTTCTTCGATTTCAACAGTGGTATTGGTCTGTTCCTGAATGCTTTTTACCATTTTTCCGCCGGGGCCGATGACTTTGCCGATAAGCTGCGGGTCGATTTCAATGCTGATTAATTTCGGGGCATAAACACTAAGTAATGCTCTGGGTTTATCGAGCGTTTTCGACATTGTTTCAAGTATTTTCAGTCTTGCCTGTTTCGCACGTTCGAGAGCTTCGACCATAATATTATGCGCCAGACCTTCGGCTTTGATATCTAATTGTATCGCGGTAATACCCTCTGTGGTTCCGGCGACCTTGAAATCCATCTCGCCGAAATGGTCTTCTTCCCCCATAATATCCGTCAGAAGTTTATACTGGCTTTTATCATTTGTTATTAAACCGATTGAAATTCCGGCTACAGGCCTGATAAGCGGAACACCGGCATCCATAAGAGCAAGACAACCTGCACAAACGGTCGCCATCGAGCTGGAGCCATTCGATTCGGTAATATCCGAGACGATTCTAATAGTATATGCAAACTGTTCTTCCGGCGGCTTTACCTGTTCCAGAGCTTTTTCAGCCAATGCACCGTGTCCGATTTCTCTGCGGCCCGGCCCTCGAACCGGCTTTACCTCGCCGACCGAAAACGGCGGAAAATTGTAATGCAGCGTGAAATTCTGAGTGTATTCTTCGAGCAGCCCGTCAACAATCTGCGCATCGCGAACAGTTCCGAGAGTTACTGTCGCCAAAGCCTGAGTTTCACCTCTGCTGAAAACGGCCGAGCCGTGAACACGTGGAAGAATTCCGACATGACAGTCTATATCTCTTACTTTGTCAAACGCCCTGCCGTCGGGTCTTTTACCGGCAAGAAGATTTTTACGAAGAACTTCGCTTTCGATTTTACCCAATATCCGTTTTACCATCGATTTGCTGTAATTATTTTCTTCGGTTTCGCCGGAACAATATTTTTCTAAAACACTTTCGAAAAGCTCGTTTACAGATGTCTTTCGCTGCTGCTTATCCTTGATTTGCTTTAACTCGGTTAGTTTATCAGCTATTTCAGATTTCACTTTTTCATACAAACTGTCGTCGAATTCCTGCAAAGGAGTTTCTTTGACCGGATTAACCAGAGCTTGCAATTCGCTAATCAAATCGCATATTTGAGCAACTGTTTTCTGACCCTGTGCGATTGCGTCTGCGATTACCTGCTCGGGAAGTTCCTTGGCAGCAACTTCTATCATATTCATCGCGTCTTTACGTCCGCCCAGAAGCAAATTCAGGTCGCAATCGGCAAGCTGAACATGCGTAGGATTAATTATAAACTCACCGTTAAGCCTTCCGAGCCTGCAAGAGCCAATCGGCCCCATAAACGGTATTTTACTTATACATAAGGCGGCACTTGCGCCAATCATACCGAGAATATCAGGGTCATTCTCTCCGTCAAAACTCATTACGGTAACAATGACCTGAACTTCCTGTACATAACCTTCAGGAAACAAAGGACGAATAGGCCTGTCAATCATCCTTGCGGTAAGAGTTTCTTTAGTGCTGGGTCTTCCCTCACGCTTGATAAATCCTCCGGGGAATTTTCCGGCAGCACTATGACGTTCTCTGTATTCGACACTTAAAGGGAAAAAATCAACGTCTTCATCTCGAGGAGCAGCCGCAACAGCTGTGGCAAGTACCACTGTCTCGCCGTATTGAACAATAACCGCTCCGTCGGCCTGCCGTGCAATTTTACCTGTTTCTATCGATAATTTTCTTCCTGCAATTTCTTTTTCTACTCTATAAATACCTGCCATTAGTTTTCCTCATAAAATAAGCGGTCCGCCAATGAACCACAAGGGATGAAAAACGAGATTCCGATAAAAGTTCTGTAACTATTTGCGCAGACCAAGGCGAGAGATAATTTGCCGATAGCGTTTTACGTCTGTCTTGTTGACATACTTCAGCAAAGATGCTCTTGCCCCTACCATCTTTAGCAGACCTCGTCTGGAAGAATGATCTTTGGGATGGGACTTAAGATGTTCAGTAAGCTCGTTGATTCTCTCGGTTAATAACGCAATCTGCACCTCAGGAGAACCGGTATCCCCTTCGTGGGTCTCAAAGTCATGTACAACTTTTGTTTTCTTATCTTTAGTCAGCATTATCGAGATAAATCCTTTCCTATAAAGAAGTTACATACAACTACCATTTATGCCCCGCGAGCTGGCGGACAACAAAAAGTATAGCCCGCCCGCAAAAGCGAATTAGGTATTATATACAGATAATCTGAATGATGCAACTATTTTTAGCTAAAGATTTTATAGATTAATGCAGGCTGTTGCGGATTAACCAGCTAAAATGCTAAAGAGTTCACCGCTGGAAAGTTAAACTCTGAAGCCGCGAATATTTTAGGCTGTTAAAGAAATCATCTTCGTTTGCCGAGCAGCCCTAACCCGCCCAAGGCGAATAATAAAAGCGTAGCAGGTTCGGGAATCAGCAGTACCGTTGCATTAGTGTCAATATATCCTATTTCTGTAGTCCAATAAGTTCCATCCAGCCACTGTCCGGATAATATGCCGATACCGAACAATTCATTGTCGATTAGCGAAAGTCCGTTGCCCAAGACAAAATCTTTCCCTAAAAAAGTAATCGCGCTGCTGTCCCATGCCCAGAGAATATCCACGCTGCCGCCCGAGATTTCTACAGTGCTGGAGTTGAGGGCATAAACGCTTTTCATTATGCCGCCGGAGATACCCGCTGTGCTGGTGTCGAGAGCGTAGAGATACTCCACGTTGCCGCCGGAGATGTCCACGGTGCTGCTTTCGTAGGCTTGGAACCAGTACACGCTGCCGCCGGACATGTCCACCGTGCTGGTGTCGAGGACGTGTAGATAGTTTACGCTGCCGCCGGGCAATATCCTTGCCCCGCTGTAGTCGTATAGCCAGCCGTAGTCATAATCCGTTGTAACATCCTTTTGCTCAGCGCCGCTCAGAAGAAAATCCTCTGCCTGCACACCCGCCGGGATTGCCGATAGCGCAGCTACCGTACAAAGTATCTTTGCTATTCTTATCATCTTTCCTTCCCGTGAATATTTCCCCAAAAACGCTATTCTCCGCTTCTATTTTTCTTATATCTTAATTATCTGCCTGTTGTCAAGCCAAAATTCCCTATTCTTTAAGTCCATAGGGTCGTAATGGTTATCCTGTATATAAAAATAAGCAAAAACCTTATTTGCAAACGGGCAGCAGTGATAACAAAGGAATACTTTATTTTATACAACAACTTTTTTATTTAAGCCCGAAGCTAAAAAACAATGACGCTTGATTTTTAAGAATTTAAGAAATATCTAAATTTTACTTCACACACTCCCTGCGCAGCGGCAAAACCGCAACGCATTAAAATGCTTTCAGCAAAATTCATCGACAACCCCCCCTCATTGTACAAACTGTCCTCTTTTTTCAGCCTTATATATTTAGCAGTTTCAATCTCTCACTGCGACACCTTTCGGCGGAATAACCAACCCAAAAGCATCGCAAACGGCAATTCACTTCTAAAACAACGTCAACTAACTGTATTTGATTTCAAACTCAGCCAATAACAACATATTACTTAGCTTTCCATATCCTACCATCTCTTACTGGATGTGGTTGTAAATTATCCCAATCCTCTATGTCAATAGAAGTAAAGACCACGCCTTTTTTCAGATAATTAACATGACCATCATAGAATAATACGTTTACCCCTTCTGAGTGGCGATAAGCGGTTGCACCGTAGCCGCCGAGTGCTCGATATTCCTCAATCGTGCCTCTCTGGCCTAATCTGTCCCAAAATCGGATATAGTTAGCCCCATGCCAACCAACCCACCAGTCACCAACGCCTTCGGTGAACATCAATTTCTCAGCGGGATTCTTAACCTCGGACTGCTTGTAACCCACCAAATTAGGCCATGGGGCCCCCCATTCAGCCAAACCTTCCAAATTGTATCCATAGCTAATTAGGACAATACCGCGATATGCTCTTGCAGGGTCTCTTACATTTAAGTCGCTTGGGCATTGTAATTTCCTCGGAAGAGTATAGAAACCAACAATTCCGCCTTGTTCTACCCCGCCACCTTGATAATAAGCCTCAATTTGCATGTATTTGCGAAAATCAGGGTTACGACTCCACTCGATACTCACAGGGTTACCATCCTTATCCCTTCCGGGATAACTTAATGGAACAAAATACCCATTCCATGCGTTGACATAACTCATGTTTGCCTGTCCGATACCTTTCATATTAGTACCGCAAACAACTCGCCGCGCAAGCTCTCTGGCCACGCCTAATCCAGGCACCAAGACAGCCATCAGCAGGGCAATAATAGAAATCACCACCAGCAGCTCCACCAATGTGAACGCTCGCTTCTTTTCCATGATTTGTTCCTTTCAAAAACAGGTTATAAAAAACGACATGATTTATGAAAACAGCTTTCCCGGGCATAGCGGCTCGGTTCCAACCGAATCGCCATTCCGGACACGTATAAAATCCTCTTTACTTTGAATGCCTAATCTTAATATACGACAAACATTGTAAATTTGTTCAATTATTATAGCCGCGGTGTTTCGCAGCCTGCATAACCGCCGGAATTGCTGATAACGCAGTTGCCGTAAAAAGTATCATTGCTATTTTTATCATCTTTGTTCCTCCAACATTTTTTTGAATATTTAATGTCGGCCGGAGTTTCGCGGTAAAACTCAGTGATAAAATCGCAGCGGCGGTTTCCTGTCGGACAGTTGAATACTCGCGTCGGCTTTGATTCAATCTGTCCATGGATAAACAATAACCGCTAATTATTGATATCCGAAGGCATAATATCTACGGGCAAGTTTATAACAGCCATAATGAAACCGCCCCTGCTTTCTGCATTGGGAACTCCGGGCGTACAGAGAACTTTCCGCGTACATAATTCTTAATTAACTTGTCAAATCTTGCTTACAACTTAAAATTCCTTCTTCGCTTACAGTAATAGTCCAAGAAAAAGATAAAACGTTACAGGAAAAATGTTTTTTATCGGAAAATATTTAAAAAACCCGAAAAAAGATGTTTTTTTCGTGAAAAATGGTGATTTTTTAAAAAACTTTAAATAAACTGTAACGAAATTAAGAAAAGTTGGACTATTATATAGACCGTGAAAAAAATACAGACAGAAAACAATACAGATGTAATCGAGCTGGTCAAAAAAGCTCAGAGCGGCGACAGCGAGGCTATGTCTTTGCTTTGTCAGGAGGTCTCTGAGCGGATTTTGCCGTATATTCAGGGCTTGACGCTTAATTATGATATGTCTCAGGATGTTTTGCAGGAGACACTGTTGGAATTAGTCAAATCGCTTGAAAATGTTAAAAAACCAGAAAGCTTCTGGTGCTGGGTCTATCGCCAAGCTCTTGGCAAAGCGCAAAGACATTATCGCGGCCGCAGCAAACAGAGGTCTATCGTACTTAGAATTGCAACCGATGTTCTTAGAGAATTTCAGGACGAAAATCTCAGCGGTCTTAAATACGCCGTGCGAATGGAACTTACGGAGGTAATACTCAAAGCTATGAGCACGCTTAAAATGGACTACAGAAATGTCCTGATTCTCAGATGTTTCGAGAAACTTTCTTTCGCTGAAATAGCTCAGACAATGCAATGCAAGGAGATTCACGCCCGTGTATTATTTCTTCGTGCGAGAAAATCCCTCGAAAAAAATATGCGATACGACGGTTTTGACAAAGAATACCTTCTGGCCGGACTGGTTATATTCAGAATTCTCACCAAACCGACCGAAGTCGGCACAGGAACAGCTTTAATAACAGCAAGTATTTTGAATGTCGACGCCATGGCAGTAATAATTAATCTTTTAGCTTCTAAATCAGGGTTTGTATTGACTTGCTTAGCTACATTATTTACGGTTTTCTCAACGACAAAATCAATCCTTTACGCAGTCGGAGTTATCGCCTTTGTTCTATATGTGCTGTTTTGGTTTTGGCTGGCGGACCTGTACACCAGATAAAATAATCCGGCGAAAAACCGCTATAATTTTTAATGGGCGATGACAGATGAAATTCTGAAAACAGGAAGCAACAGCGCAATAGCTATAGTGCCTATGATTATACCAAGAATTGTAATCATCAGCGGTTCGATAAGAGTCATAACGCTTTTAATCGAGTTTTGAAGCTTCTTCTCGTAGAACAGAGAAATTTTATCACTGACCTCACCGAGTTTTCCGCTTTTTTCTCCGGCTCGGAGCATCTGAAGTATGCCGACATCTATCAGATTACCGTCAGGTGAAATTTGTATCGATTCTGAAAGCTGGTATCCGTCGCGGATTTTATCATCTACGTTTTTCCAAAGCCTTTGAAAATAATAATTACCCGAGGCCCCCTGAATCACACGGACAGCATCAAGCAGGCTTACTCCGGTATTTACCATAGTTGACATAATACGCATGCTTCGGGTAACCACCATATCGATAAACATCGTTCCAACTACCGGAATACGGATTTTTAGAAAATCGAAAAATCTTCTTCCGGCAATAGTCTCTTTAAAATAATACAGAGCCGCACCTAACACCACAACGGCAGTAACCAGACCAGTCATAAATTCGAGATTTCCGAGCAGGCTGCTGAAACCTACCAAAACTTGGGTTATCTTAGGCAATGCTGCGCCTCTGCTTTCATAAATTTGCATAAATCTGGGCAGGACAAAAAACATCAGTGTTCCCGTAGCCGCGACGGCCATAAGGGCCATAATCAAAGGATACGTCATAGCACCTTTGATTTTTTTGCGGGTATCGGCTTCAAACTCAAGATAGCTGCTCAGAACTCTGAGCATATCGACCATTTTGCCGGAGGCTTCGGAGGCTTTAACCATACTAACGAACATCGGATTAAATGTGCGCGGATAATTCAGTAAAACCTTCGAGAAATTTTCGCCGTTTTTAACACTGCGGCTCGCATCTTCAATTATCATGCGGAACGGGCTGTATTCAGACTGACTTGCAATAGCATCGAGCGCATCACTAAGCACAACACCGCTGTCAAGCATTACCGCAAGCTGATTCGTGAACATTATCAATTCCGTTTGTTTGGCTTTAAGACTCGATACAGCAGAATAATCGTTAGATACCGATATATCCGATAAATCCAAATCTTTTGCCGAACCTGACGGCAGGCTGTTTTTTTGCTCGTTATTACTTGAACAAGCAGCATCCTGAAAACGAGTTTTTACCGGGGCCGTTGCCATAATCACAATATAACGTTTAAATTACTTAAGATTGCTGTTCAATATCGATAACCTGAGCTGTTCTTAAGACTTCCTCAATCGAAACAATACCGGCTTTAACTTTTTCTATGCCGTCAAGCAGCAGAGGGCTCATTCCTTTTTTAATTGCAAGGTCCTGCAGTTTTTTCAGTCCGATACCCTCGCTAATCATTTCCTTAACTTCATCGTCAGGAACAAAGAGTTCGTGTATGGCAATTCTGCCGCTGTAACCTGTGTTTCGGCATTTCTTGCATCCCATACCGGTGTAATACGTTTTTATTTTGCATCCGGCTTGTTCGACCATTTTTCTAATGCTCGCCGGCGGTTCGTGTTCGGTCTTGCAATTCGTACAAATTTTACGAACCAGACGCTGGGCCAGTATGGCGATTAATGAAGCGCTCACCAAATAAGGGGGTATGCCCAAATCGAGCAATCTTATAACCGCACCGGGAGCATCGTTGGTGTGAAGCGTAGATAACACAAGATGTCCTGTCAACGCGGCCTGAACTGAGATACTCGCAGTTTCCGAGTCACGTATTTCTCCGACCATTATTATATCCGGGTCCTGCCGCAGCAAAGAACGAAGCGCTGTCGCAAATTTAAAACCGACCGTATCGCTGACCTGAAATTGATTAATCGCATGCATACTGCACTCGACAGGGTCTTCTACCGTGCAAATGTTAACTTCTTCACTGTTTAACTCGGCCAATGTCGCATATAAAGTTGTATTCTTTCCAGAACCGGTCGGGCCGGTAACGAGAATAATTCCATTGGGAGAGCGCATAACTTTGCGGTAAAGCTTCAGATTTTCATAGGCAAAACCGAGCGATTCGAGATTAAACATTATTTTTTGCGGATTGATAACTCGTATCACAACCTTTTCGCCGTAATTTCCGGGCATAACCGAAACTCGAAGGTCTATCGCCCTGCCTTCGACAAGGACATGTATTCCGCCGTCTTGAGGAAGCCGTCTCTGGGCAATATCAAGCTCGGCCATTATTTTTATACGCGAGACAATCGCGGCATGCATTTGATAAGGAGGTCTGAGTTTTTCATATAATCTGCCGTCAACTCTGTAACGAACACGAAGCAATTTTTCTCCGGGTTCAACATGAATATCACTGGCATTCTCTCGAACGGCATTATAAATCAAATAATTGACGAGTTTAACTACCGGTGACTGTCCGGCTATTTCTTCGAGATTCCCTATATCTTGGGCAATATGCTCGATAAGAGTAAAATCTTCAAGCCCCTCTTCGTCCATTATCTCATCAATAACGAAGACATTGGCAGCGGGAAGATAACTCTGCAAAGTCGCTTTTATATCTTTTGCGGTAGCACAAACAATCTGAACTTTGCAGCCGCTTATTCGCTCAATTTCGTCAATCAAAAAAACGTTCGAAGGCTCACTTACGGCTACAGTTAGAGCATCGTAAACTTTGAAAAGAGGAAGAATCGTATGTTCTTCGAGAAAATCACGAGGAAGCAATTCGACAGCTTTGGCATCACAAATTTTCGGTGTAATTTGAGCGTACGGGACACCATAAGCCTCTGCCAAGGCGGCGGTAATCTGGTTTTCGGTACAATAACCCATCTCAACCAGAAGCTCGCCAAGCAGCTTGCGATGGCCTTTCTGACGCTGTTCTTCGAGCGCATTTTCTATCTGCTGCTGCGTAAGAACGCCCTTTGCCAGAAGAAGCTGGCCAAGCTGTGTTTTATTTTCAACCGTCACATGTCCCATTTTTCAGCTTTCGTTTATGTCAAACAATTATGCGAAACTTTTAACAGCCTCGGCAAGTTCGCAATAACAATCGAATTCTTTTTCGAGTCTCGTAATTTCGAGAATTTTTCTGCAATTATCGTCAAGCCCCACAAGCTTGAGCTGGCAGGCATTTTGGTCGCAGTAATCCCTCGCCCACAAAAGTTTTTCCAGCCCGCAGCTGTCGATAAATTCCGTTGCCCGCATATCGATTACAATACCGGTTCTGTTTGTACCGATTAAACGCGTAATAATATCCTTAAACATTTCGACCGATTCACTGTCCAGCTCGCCCAGTGTTTCGATAACTGTTACTTCGTTATAATCTTGTGTTTTAATCTTCATGCTATCAATGTTCCCACCGCTGCTGTGCCGTATCGCTCGAGGTCTTCATTGCTGTACGAATCTCGCAGCCCGTCCTGAAGCATATCCCAGAGGTGATAAAGGTCACTGTTTAAGAATATCCTTCCAATTGTTTCATCGAATTGAGTACCAAGCCCGATTTCAATTTCCTTTCTGGCTTGTTCGACACTCATAGCATCTCTATATGTCCGTTTCGAGGTCATAGCATCGAAACTATCTGCGAGACCTACTATTTTTCCGATTAAAGGAATTTCTTCACCCAAAATCCTGTTCGGATATCCGCTTCCGTCTATTTTTTCATGGTGACAAAGCACTCCGGGAACAATTTCCCGCATCTGCTTAATTTCCGCAAGGATACCCGCACCGATAGAAGGATGGTTCTTTATACAGGCAAACTCTTCTTCTGTGAGTTTTCCTTTTTTGCGAAGGACAGATTCGTCTATACCCATCTTGCCGATGTCATGCAGTAAACCGGCCAGATAAATTTTGTGTATCTGCTCCTGTCCTATATTCAATTCACCGGCGGCTCTTTCGGCTATCCACTTAGAAATAAATGCTACTCTCTCCGAATGTCCGCGAGTATATTGGTCTTTGGCATCGATACTATTGGTCAGAGCTTTAAGTGAACCTATAAACAGCTCTTTCAAATCTGTAAACAGTCTGCCGTTCTCAATGAAAACCGCACAGCTGTTTGCTACAGAGATAAAAAGCTTTGCATCTATGCTGTCAAAATCAGCCTTGTCGATACGATTGACCGCCACCATAAGCCCGATTATATGATGAGTACGGGAATTTTCAGTCAAACCGGCGGCTTGGGCACTCTCTTTTCCCAAAAGAGGAACAATAATAATATTTTTAACAGTCGAGTCCCATTGGTATCTAAAAGGCTTGTCTATCGCGCTGTCAAGCAATGCTTCTTTGCCGCTATTTATATGTTCTTCAAGTCGGCTGTGCAATATCGCGGCCATATGAGGATTAATATCTATAATTCCTGCACCGGCAGCTAACATAAGCTGCTTTTGGTGCTCGGTCCCTTTTTCAAGAAGTATCGCGATGCCTTCAACTGGAACTATTTCAGTCAGGCTGTCACAAGCCATCTGAAGATAGTTGCAGTCCGACTCAGTTAAGTTCATATTGCTGCTAAGCTTGTGTAGCAGAACAAGCTCTTCATAGACCTGAGAAAGCTCCGTACTTATAGTTTCAATCTGGTTCTTAGTTTGGCCGATTAGTTTAAAACCTTTACTAAGCATCACCAGCATTTGCGTCAAAGCTTCATTTAAAATAATTGATGACTCGCCTTCACCGGATGAATTCTTTTCTCCGATATCAATTACGGCTGCCGTTTTGGTCTTATAGCTTGTAAGGCTGCCGCTGCATGTCAGAACAATACCAAGATATCTTTTGTCTATAAGTAAGACCGAAGGCAAATCGTTATCTTGATTACTTTCTTTCAATAAAGAGCCTGCCGCCTGACAAACAGAATCTTTGTCGCTCGAAAACGCGCTGCCCTGCCGCATCATTAAAAGTCCGCCTTGGTCATCGCAAAGCGCAAAATTACATCCGAGACGATTCACCGTTTCGGCAAATTCATCGAATGCATATAAACGCAAAATCGCTGAATTATTCGTTAAAACTTCCTGCATAATTTCGAATTAAATCCTTTTTAAGCACTGTGCTGCATTACCGAAGTTTGATGCAGAATATCCTCTATATCTCTAAGCAATTCTTTCGGACTGAAAGGTTTGCTCAGACACTGCGATATCTGCAGCTGCTGTTTCAATTCGTCATCTATCCCGAAGCTTCTTGCGGTAAGCAATATTACCGGAATATCTTTTAAAGATTCGGTTTGCCGTATCTTTTCAATCAGCTCCAAACCATTCATGACAGGCATTTGATAGTCCGAAACAATAATGTCCGGTTTTTCGGCACACGCCGATTCAAAAGCCTCTGAGCCGTTGGCCGCCGTAATGACTTCAAATCCGTTGTTCCGAAGCTTAATCGCAACAACATGAACTATGTGAATCTCGTCATCGACTACCAATACTTTCTTGTTTGCCATTACTGTTCCTCCGTATTAAATCTTTCGCCGTTACCTAAAACAGTTAATCTCATTAAGTTTTATTTCCCTACTGCTGCATGTTCGGCTACAGCCAAAGGCAACTCAAAGCCGAACGTACTGCCCTTTCCAACCTTACTTGTTACAAATACTTTGCCGCCGTGAACTTTTTCCACAATCTGCTTGACTAAATTTAATCCTAAGCCGGTTCCTTTGGCCTGTTTTTCATTAGCCTTGACTCTATAAAACTTATCAAATACATGCTCTACAGCGTCTTCAGGGATTCCCACGCCGGTATCTGCTACCTTGACTCGAACGATACCTGCCGAATCATCAACCTCGGTGGAAACAGTAACCTTACCCCCGGATTTAGTGTACTTAACCGCATTGCTTAGCAGGTTAACTATCACCTGCGACATCATATCTTTATCGACATATACCTGGTCAAAGACAATCGGTTTTTGCCCGACAACTTTTATGTCTTTTTCCTGAGCGAATCCCTTTATCATCTCAAGCTGCTCTTCTATCAATATAGTTAAACTTACATACTGCTTATCGACTTTTATAAGTCCTGACTCAATTCTCGCCGTGTTCAGAATATCCTCAATAAGTCTGCTAAGTCTGTTGGCTTGGGCCTGAATTATTGAATAAAATTCTTTTCTCGTTTCCTCATCACCGGCCTCTCCGTCGGCAAGCATCTCTGAATAGGCCATTATCGAAGCAAGAGGGGTTTTCAGCTCGTGTGAGACATGGCTGACAAAATCATTTTTCATCTGAGACACTTCTTTTTCCTTAGTAATATCATGCAGAACCGCAACCACTCCGCAAACTTGTTCCTGCTGGTCATATACGCATGATATAATGCAGTCAAAAACCCGAACTCGGCCGGCTTCGACGAATTCTATTTCGTGTCTTGAGGCGCGGCTTTTACTATTTCTGCTTTGGCTTAATATTTTTATAAATTCTTGTTTATCGGCGGCAACAAGTTCAATTATCGGCCTCAATTGGCCGCTCTTATAGTCAAAACCAAAGAGTTTTCCGGCTGCCTCATTAGCCATAAGCACCCTGTCAAAACCATCGGCAACGATAACCGCATCTCGGATACTATAAATGATTGCGTCGGTATTTTGCTTTTGGCGGCATGCAAGCTGAAGCTGAATCTGGAGCTGTTTGATGTGTTCCTCAAGAACAAATTCATTATGCTGATAATTTTCAATCTTTTTGGTAATGGCATCGGCAAGCTCGGCAGCTTCGTTTACTGCGTCGATTTTTTTCACTCCCCCGTTTTTATTTAGCTGGCGTACTATGGACGTGACGGATTCGAGCAGATGATTAATACACCAGCCTAACCATGTCACGACCATAGCACCCGCTAAACAGCATACAGCTTCTATAATAAACCACCCGACTCCGAAGCTTTTCTGCCAAAGATGCACCAAGAGCGCTGCTGCTAAAGTAAACGCAGCCACTCCGACGCCTATCGGAACTAATGGAACCGATTTGTTTCTAACCGTTACTCGCAAAATTGCACCTTTAAAATACTTCTATTATCCAAAGCGCCTCCGTGCGCATTGCTGTACAAATTCCTGTTTTGGGCCGGATTAGTTATTTCGACCTGCCCAATTCATCTAAAATACTCTTACGAAGTCTCGCTGCCTGCGGAAAATTGGGACGAAGCTCAAGTATATAATCGAGCTCGGCCAGAGCAGCCTCACGGTATCCGTCTTCGTAATACTGCTGGGCTATTTCAAGACGGTCCTCGAATATTCTTGTTCTGTTGATTATGTTAAGACTTTTGTGAGCACCTTCGGTAATCAATCTAACCGCTTCGGTATCTTTAGGATTAGAATAAGTCTCAGGGTCATCTATTATTCGCGGAGTGATAAGAATTATCAGCTCATTGCGAACAACAGTATCTTTAACCTGACGAAAAGCAGGACCTATCAAAGGCAAATCACCCAATACCGGTATCTGCGAATGAGCTTTGCTTACATCGTCTTTGAATAATCCGCCGATAACAATTGTCTTGCCGTCTTTGACCATTATATTAGTGGAAACTTCGGTAGTCTCTTTAGTCGGCAGAACAAAATCACCGGATACCGCGACATTACCCTTACTTTGCTCCGGTTTGATTTCCATTCGAATGTAGCCGTCTCTGCCAATGTAAGGACGAAATCTCAAATGCGTACCGCTGTCAAGAAATTCAACCTGCTGCGTGCGGGCGCCTCCGTCACTTATCTGCGTAGTCGTTAAATATCCGTCTTTCGAACCAATCAAAATGTGTCCTGCCTGTTTATTTAGGGCAAGAATCTTCGGATTAGCTAAAACCGTGGTGTCGGTTATACTTTCCAGCGCTCGTATAAAACCGCGAACATCGTCTACATTGAACGCAGCCGTTAAACCTGTGCTTACGGCACCGGTACCACCGCCTGAAGCACTGGCAAAACCGGCACTGGTAATACCAGTAAGAGTTCCGGCGGCTGCCAAGGCCTCGAATCCGACCGAACTGAAATCAATACCAAACTCAGTTATGTCCTTTAACTGTGCCTGCAAAATAGTTAACTCAATCAAGACTGACGACGGTCGAACATCGACTTCTTCGATTACCTGAGCGGCTCTGTCTAAATTTTCAGGGAAGTCATAGACAACCAATCTGTCATGCATCGCAAGTGTATCACCGCCTCTTCCGGCATCAGTATCAACCGCAGGAGCCGTCGAGGCTTCGACAACTCCGGCAGAACTTAAAACAGGACGAATGAGCTTTCTCATTTCGGTAGAATTTACATAATATAATGTAAATACCCGCTGTTCCATCCTGTCGGGGTCGTCTTTTATTTTCCTGTATTCATCGGCCGTATAAACATTGATGAAGTTGCCCCGCTGTTTATATTTGAACCGATGACCAAGAATAGCATTAAGAGCCTCTTCGAAGGAAACATCATAGAGGCTGCTGACAGTAACAAGACCATCTACTCCTGTCGAAGGCACAATATTTTTCTGGTACTTCGCCGCTAAGAATCGCAGAGCGTCTTTGATTGTCATATCTTTCTTAAAACTCAGCGATTGAATAGGTGCAGCCGCTCGCACTGCTTCTTGCTGTATATCTTCTTCTACATAAACTTCTTCGGTCTGAATTGTATCGACATCTCCGACCGCAATACCAGCAGCCAGTATGGCCGCAATCAACCAGACTATAAGCTGTCCGGTTATGGTTATAAATCTTATTTGTCTCTGATCGTTCATAATTTAACTCCTTCACGCCACAGGCGTACAAGTTTCTAATTCCTTATGGTTAAACCGTAATTTTTCGACTTCTAAATCATTGTTCAGAAAAATCCTGATTTTCTTTAAGCTTCAATTCAACTTCCGTATCTTCGATTTTCACTGTCACAACATTCGGCTGAATATCCGTCACTTCACATTCGTACTGCTTGTCACCTTCTCGAACAATTATCTTCTGACCGGCTTTTAAAAGCCTGTCGTTGATAAACGCTTGGGGTTCCGCACCCATACTGATAGCATCAAGTTTCAGCATTCTTGCTATTCGTACAACCGTTTCTCCTGCCGGGCCGAATGACATAATATTAGGCTTTGCTCCGCTGAAAATACCCGCATCCATCTGAAAAAAATCCCGATGAAGAACGTCATGTCTGCCGGCTATCGAAGGCAGAGTAATAAATTTAATCCTCGTATCACTCGCGTCTTTTGACGCCGAAGCCGCCCCTGAAGTAACAACAGAACCTGCCGCGGTTTTCGGAGATTGACTGCGAAGCAGGCGAATCCACATAAATATCATGATTGCGACAAGACTCAGAGCTACAAAGCTTTTCTTTTTCTGAGCATAAAACTGCCCGATTAAACCCCTGCCCGGCATTCTGCTATTTTTCGGTTCGTTTCTCATTATCAATTTATTCCTAATTTTCAGCCTCGACCCGCGGAGCTTCTGTAATAGATAATGGCTTCTGTCTCCATCATCAGCAAGCCGCCTAAGTCACGGTCGTTGACTAATTTGAATTTTTCAATCCTAACCGAACGGTCAAGCTTCTGGACAGATTCATAAAATTGCCGTATCTGCTCAAGTCTGCCTCTGCATTTCATTGTTACCGCAATGCAGTTAAATTTCTGGCCCCTAATCTCCTGCTGAGGCTCTATACTTCGTTCTGTCAAACTGTGCGCATCCATCAGAGAAGCTATCTGGCCAAGAAATTGACCTATATCCGCCTGAGGCGGAATCTTCCGTTCATAATTATCAAGCTGCTCCTGCAGAAATTTAAGCTTGTCCTGAAAATGCCCAAGCTGGCCGGCATAAACATTAGCCTCGGTTATCAAAGATTGCTGCTGCTGCTGTTCAAGCTTTAACTCTTTTGCCATACCCCGCAAAGGCAAAAGACTTACAAAAGCAAAATAGCACACAAACAAAACCGCGGCGGCAAGCACCACAACCTGTTTGCGATTTTTTATCCAATTTTTAATCTTTTCTATTTCCATTTAATCACGCATAACATTTATTTACTATTTGCCGTCTTTGACATAATTAGCCAGATAACAGCTTATCTCAAATTCGCTTACTTGCTTTTCATCCTGACTGCCTCTTGTCCCCGAACTAAATCTTCTATTTCGAGAATATAATAACGATACCGAACAGAAGTATTCCGACTGTTCGAGGTTATGAACAAGCTCGCCGACATCACTGGTATCAGCGGCTATGCCTTTTATGGTAATTTTGAACTGAACGTTCCCAAGCGGCACATTATCCTGTCCCCCGGAGCTTCTTGAGGCAACCCTTATGCCGGATGTTTGAGATTGGCCCTGCCGAATTTCCTTAGGTTTTTGTGAGACGAAAGTAACTTCGCTTAATACAATATTCCTATTTACTACGAAGCTCAGCTCCGAAATAACATTAGGTATATTAAGGCCGGAATCTATTTCATTTAGTAAACCGACTTTGCTCTCAAGCTGCTCTATCTGCTGGCGTACTTGACGAGTCTTGTGAATAATTGATTCGGCTTTTACTTTATCGGGAAGCTGCTTGGACAGTTTCGCCTGAGCCCGTGAAACAGAACCTCCGGTCATAAAACTCCAAAAAGCCATAAAAACAAGCATTGCCCCGATGATGATATATTGTCCCCGCAAGCCGACTTCTTTTCGTCTGCTGTTTTTATACCATTCGGGTAACAGGTCTATATCTTTCATATTCATCATTTTTTAAACCGTTTTAATTCAATGCCTGTTTTAACGCTAATCCGACCGCAACCGCCCATTCACACAAAGAAGAATGCTTATCCGTCTGCATATTTACACGCGACATATCAAATCCTCTGAAAGGCTCGGCAATATCCAGTTCGACTGTCAGTTGGCGTTTAAGTATATTCAGTAAAATGTCCTCATATGCTCCGCCGCCTGAAAAAACCGCTCGCTCGACACGCTTGCCTCGGAACGTTACGGTGTAGTACCTAAAGCAAAGTAGAATTTCTCTGGCTAAATCCTGAGCAACCGCCCCGACTGCATCAACAACGGTTTGACGCGTATTTACATCGATGCCCTGCTGCACAGCCGTATTCAGCACGCCCGCATTTGCACTTTTGACGGATTGATTCGAATAACGCTCCATACGAAGAGCTGCTCTTAGAACTTCGGCATCCTGAGGATTTACGCCGAGTTTTTCCGCTATATGCTCGTCGAATCTATCCGCACCTATAGGTATTTCTTTTATGAAATTTATCTGTCCGGCTTTTCCGAACACAACGGTTGTAAATCGGCCGCCGACATCGATAAAAACCATCGTCTGGTCACGGTCTTCGTGACGGCGCATCGAGCGGGTCAAACTTCTGAATAACGCACAGGGTATCGGTTCTATTGATGCGGGTTCCAGTCCGCAGTTTTCAATAAGCAGAATATGTTCGCGTATCGAATTTTCGTTCGAAGCGAAAAGTATCAATTCATTTTTCACTTCCTCGCCCTGCGTAACCTGTCCCACGTTCAAATAATTTACAGAATCATTGAGGCCTTCTATGCCAAAACGAGCTTTTGCCTCATTTCTCAAAACCTGCTCAAGCTCACCTTCATCGACTGCGTTCATTCTCAGGCTCGTAACATGCATTTTTTCATTGACCAAAGCGCTTATTGCCTTGCGTCCGGAAAATGTTCCGCGCTCAAGCATCTGTTTCACGGAGGAAACGATAAATTGATTTCTCTGCCCCGGTTCGGCATTAACAGCCGGGTCAATTCTGGTTCTTTCGGCGGCAACCACACTTATAGAAGTACCGCTGCCGCTCAACTGAACCATGTTGATGGAATGATGGCCGATATCCAAGCCGATAGGCCAGGCATTATTGTTTATTAAAGGCCAGCTAATCAATTTACATCATCCTCACTCATTGGCTGTTATAGTTATATATCCCGTAACAGGCGCTACATTGACAATCATTGTCGCGCCGCCGGAACTAAGTATAATTTCTCCGGTACTAACTAAATGCGCCTCTTCCCCGTTGGACGAGAACGGGCTTCCCAAATAATCGAAAGCAATCGTCTTTTTGCTGTCAAAATTTACGTTCACAATATTGACACGATTAAGTCTGCTGTCGCGCGAAAAATCCACAACATAGTCACTCTTTCTTATCGGGTGGTCTATAGGATTGTCGTCGTTATCACGTATCTCATATTTTTCCTGCTCGTCGTCAAAAACAACTTTGTAATAGCTGCCCCTGCTGATAGCCATGCTCTTTGCATATTCCATATCCGCGGCAATCATATTCGCAGCAGAACGAAGCTGCATGCTCGAACCGGAAACAGCAAACGGCAGTGCCATAAGAGCGGCTATAGAAAGAATCACGACAACAAGTATCAGTTCAGCGAGCGTAAACGCTCTGACCTTCATTCGCCGCGGTCTGGAACTAATATTGCTCGACCGGCAAGCAGTAACGAATTGTCTGTATTTACTGAACTTCATTTTGGCCCCCTAACTTGCCATTTAAGTGCAAATTCGGCGCAAGTCATATCCTGCTAAAGTCTATTTTCGACCTTTTAGACAATTCTCTTAATCTGCCTTCTAACCCTACTAAAATGCAGGAAAACTGCATTAACGTCCGATTGCGTTTATTGAATTTTCTGCAATTAAAATTCGTCGATTTCGTTCCTGAAATATCCCGCTACAACCGTCAAAATCGGACGCACCGTACCGGCTAAGCAACACAAATGATGCAAACGTTAAAATCGTTTCTTGGTCAACTGCATTTAACCGGCTGTCCGGTGTGATTAAGGTTGATAATAGGAGGTTTTAGATTACTTCTAAATTCCGGCTTTTTCTTTTTTAAAGGCCGATAAGCATATCTTCAAGTCCTTCTGTTATAAGACTTGAACAGCCCTTAATCTCTATCTCTGCGTATATCTTGAAAAAAAGCCGTCGGAGCCTGGCTCCATTTTTTCCACTCTCCGGAAGACATAACATAAATATAAATAGCTGTCTTGGCCGGAGCTGCGGTTATTGTTATATTCCCCTGACCGTTCTGAATTCCTCCCCTTGTAAAAAGCCCGCCAAGTACCTCCAAGCTGCTGCCTGTTTCTGCCTCGACTTGTCCCTGCACAATTACAAGACCTTCTATGTCTAAGCTTGCATCTGCAGATATTTCCAAGTTACCGGTTACTAATAATGCAGGAAGATTTTTCTGGGCAATTAATTTTAGAAGATTCGTTCCTTCAACAGCCAGATTTCCATCGACTATCAGCATTCCGTTAATTACAATATCACCATCTTCTATTGCCAAATCACCGGCATATTTAAATACCTCCGGCGGAGAACTATATGATTCTCCAAGCGGCAGTGTAATATTTTCAAAAGTACTAAAATCTGATACTTTGATATCCGGCCATTGCAATAACGACAATAATTCGCTGCAATCCTTTTGTCTTACTTCCCCATCTAAAATATTATTACAGAACACATAACCATCAATAGTACCATCACAGGTTAAACTGCCTGCAAAATAAGCATCTCCGTTTATAGTTACACCACTGCCCAGAGTTTGCGATGATGAGTCCGACCAAAACGCAACAGCCGGATATAACGTCAAAATCGCCTTTAGACTGCTCTTGGCAATTTTATCGCTGCCTCCGGATAATTTATAAGCCTCGGAATTTATATCATAACTGCGCCAGCGTATTTTCTCCGGTAAAGATTCGTTAGGATTAACTTCAACATCGTAATAAAAACCATCTGTGCTGAAATATTGCTTTGGGCCATCTTTCCAATATTCATCTTCTATTTCCTGCGGGTTAATTATAAGCCCGCGGGCATGCTCCAGACCCGATTCTGCCAAATAATCCATCTTTACCTTCAGAATCATATTTTCACCGCAGGCAAGGTCGATATTGCTTCGCGATATAAAAGCCAGCGACAGTATCGTTATCACCATAACAACACCGAGCACTACCAATAGCGCAGAACCCCTTTGGCGGCGACGAATGTTGTCATTCTGAACGGAGCGCAGCGAAGTGAAAAATCTCTCCATTAAACACGAATAAAGATTCTTCGGCTTTGCCTCAGAATGACAAACAACGTATTCAATTAAATTGCTCTTCTTAGTCATCATCCTCATTATCTTCCACGAAACTCAAACCATCTTCACTCAAAAGATTCCCTGCCCAGCAGCGAAGAGCTGCGCTTATCTGATAATTGCGGGTTTGACCGCCTTCTTTTATATCAAATGATATACTGACAAACCGGTTAAGAGCATTTATCGAATCTGTGTAAAATGTTACATTACTGCACTGCTCAATCAGCTTGGCCCGACGAACATAAGATGCGAAACCAAAAGACAGAGATGTCTTGGCCTGGTCTGCCGTAATTTCCGCAAGAGAAATGCTGAAATCAGGGGCTCCCGGAAACTCTAAAAGCCGGATATAATCTTTATTAGGCCCTATCTCAATAAAAACAAGCTCACTCGGGTCAATGCTGTTATTATTGTTATCATCTGCCCGCCAGACAGCCAAATCCTCGCCCGATGCGGTCAGCGTGATAAGCTTGCTGTTTCTAAGCAATTCAGAAAGTCTGACTGCAGCATGGCGGATTTGGGCCTGTTTAAAACTTATATCCTCAGAAGAATCATTCGCCGAACTCATAGCGTAAGTAAACGAAGCCACCGCCGTAAAAATAATGCTGGCTACCATTAACGCCACAAGCAGCTCGGCCAGCGTTAATCCGGAATTATGATTTTTCAATTTCTTATTCATTTTGTTATTAACCTGCTTATAGAAGCCATTTCTCGGCCTTGATAATAAACACTTACCTCGACATGCCAAAATATCGGCTCATCTCCCTCATAAGGGTTGTAATATCCTTTTTCCTGACTCACGGCTTCTTCACGAGTCGCGCTTCTGATGTATTGGCTGTAAACAGGGTCTGTAAAAATATCTGCTTCATTTACATTTTTTTTAATTTGCCCCTGCGGCTCGTTATAGTTTTCCCATTTGCTGTTGTTGGGTTCGCGGATTATCTGTTCCATTAAATCGGCTGCCAGTATCGCCGCCAATGTTTTGCGCTGCCCCTCGGCTCTAAGCGAAGCTCCGGTTACGAACGGCACAAGAATACCGGCGGCGGCAATGGCCAATACCATTGTCGCCAACATAGCTTCAATCATCGTAAAGCCGGAAGTTTTCTCCCGATTGCAGCAATGCATCTTAAAACCCTTCTCCGCACTCGAAACTCTTCACAATTTTTATCGGCACAAAAACAACGCCGTATCAGCTAATTAGTTTTATACCGCAGATTTAACAGACCAAACCGTCATCCGCGGTTAAGGTTTTTTATAGGCCCGCGCAAGTCTTATCATTATCGGCCTGAAAATACCACGTTTGAGAATCTAACCTCCACCCCGCTTTGTTAGCTCCCGCGGCAGGCCCGTCAAGCCTGACCGTATTTTTCCCGTTAAATGGATTGACCGGTATCCCATGAAAATAATGGCCGAAGTTGCGGGAATGCTCGATGAAAATCTGTTCGAATTCTTTAGCTGAATCCACCGCCGGAGCCTGCCCGCCGTTCATAGCTTTATAAAGCCCGATTGTGCTGCGCATCATCACGAGAATATCTATCAATTGCGATGTGTCACTTTGGATTTTCGCTTCGGTCGATTGAGGCCCGATTGTTCTTGCGAAAATAATCAGCGCCGATATAAGCACAACCACTTTCAAATATGATATATCGAACTTTATTTTCATCACCGCAATCCCCGCCTTTGAAAAAGGCTGACCAGCCTGTCTTGAACCGGTCAGCCCGAATCGTTCTTACAGAATGCTCTTACGAGCAATCGTATATTTCACAGAACTTAGTAGTCAACGTGAGGTGTTCCATCAACAGGATTATTCAGAGGATCGGCAGCCTGAAACAGACCATGGTCTGTCAAAGGAGTACCGTTTCCGTCTCTGTTAACAACAAGATACCATCCTGTATCACTGCCACCGGCAGCTAATTTTACATTGCCGACTGCAACACTTGCTCTGTCTTCAGCAATACTGAACGGGTTTTCCGGCATCTTCTGCACATAAGGACCGAATCTGTGTACTCCGGCTTCTGTACCGACATTACCGTACTGGTCTGTCTTAGAAGTCATTGCCTCGACAAAACTGTCTGCATCGGCAGGTGTTATAGTGCCATCTTCATTAAGTATTTCACCCGGAAGTATGTCATTGTGCTGAATCTTATAAAGCTCAATCTGAGACCTGATGGACTGCAGATTACTCATAAGACTCGATTCTTTGGCCTCTGTGCTGGCACCGGTAAACTGCGGTATAACTATAGCCGCAAGAATACCAAGAATCACGACTACTATCAGAATTTCTACAAGTGTGAAACCTCTTTTAGCCTTCATCTTTTTGCTCCTTTAAAAAATAAAAAATTGTTTTCTGTTTTAACTGAATGTTTTTGAATCAAATTTTCTCCATTTTCCTATCGACCTGATTCCATCAGGACTTAATCGTTACTGCTTGAGACTTATAGGCTTAATGCTTATCCTCCAAAAAAACAATAAACTCTATTATTAAATTTTCAATTTCTTTATTTTTCGCTGCTTAACCCGACCATTCGGGGCTGTTTATCGAATCTTAGTCCGAAAAATACGGCAAACGCAGCAAATCAGGGTATATGCCTGTCCAAGCAAAATATAAAAAACAAATCCCCGCCCGCCAAACCGGTTTCGGCCTGAAATCATCAATAATCCGAAAATCGCAGGTTTAGCTTAACTACTCAGCCAAGTATTCCGGCGCGTTTATGATATGTATAGCCCGTTCATTCGGGCCAAGGTGTGATAATTCGATACGAATAAACTTTATCCCCGCCAGCGCAGATTCTACCCTGTCTGCCCATTCTATCAGGACAACCGAATCACTGCGGCAGTAATCGTCAAAACCTAACATTTCGAACTCCGCTATGGAGTTTAAACGGTATGCGTCGATGTGATATACATGCAGACGCGATATATATTCGTTGACTATGACAAAGGTCGGGCTGTTAACAACAGTCTCGGCTGATTCGGCTGCGATACCGCAAGCTATGCCTTTTATAAGATGAGTTTTGCCGCTGCCTAATTGCCCGATAAGCCCGATGATTTCTCCGCCTTTTAAACGAGAACCTATTCCCCTGCCTATCTCAATTGTCTGGTCCACCGAATTAGATTTTAACTGAATTTCCACTGCTCACCACCCGCTATTAACTAATCATTCAAATGGTCGAATCCGCCCGGCGCCAAATCCCTGATAACACCATCAGGCATCTTTATCTGCATTTTGCCGCTGTTGGTGATTTTGCCGATTTCGGATATTTGCAGTTTTTCGTTCCAGCCTTTTTTTAGTTTATCATATTGGCTCTTTTCGAGTGTAAATAGAAGCTCAAAATCCTCGCCGTCATTTAAGGCTGAGTTTAACGGGTCATTGCTTTTCTTCGCAACGGCTGATATTGGAATTTTCTCGGCATAAATATGAGCGCCGACCTTGCTCTGTGTGCAAATCCTGTTCAAATCACTGCTTAGCCCGTCACTAATATCCATCATCGAATTAATCTTCGCTAATTCGGTTAGCTTTAAAGCCTCTTTGACCCTTGGTGTAAATACCAGATGCTTGCCTGATAACGAACCGCCCAGACTTGCAGTTACGCAGATTACATCGCCGATTTTCGCCCCGCTTCGGCGAACGGGTTTAACAGCTCCGGGCTTGCTAAGCATCGCCACATTAATCACAAAACGCCCCTGCTGCTTCCAGCTTGTTATATCGCCCCCGATTAACGGACAATCGAACATATCACAAGCTTTGATAATCCCCCTGTGCAATTCTTTCAAATCATCTTTGCCGAATTGCGGCGGAAGAGCAACCGAAACAACCGCGCCGACCGGAATCGTCGCCATCGCCGCGCAGTCGCTTAAACTCACAGCCATTGCCTTATATCCGGCTTGTGCTAACGTCACTTTACTCAAATCGAAATGCGAACCGTCCAGAAGCATATCCGTGGTAATCAGCACGGATTGATTAGGCGAGATTATAATCTGGGCCATATCATCACCGATACCTATCGGAAAAATATCGTCAGGCAGATTCCTTTGTTCGGCAAACCAACGTGTGATTTGGTCTTCGCCGCGGCTCATCGTTTAGCCAGCTCGCGCTTATAGTATTCGAGCTGCTCGTTGACCTGTTTAATACCCGCCGCTCCTTCGCTAATATAATTTCCGGCGACATTCACCGAACCTAAAAAACCGTAAACATCGTCTTCGAACGCTTGCGAATATTCCCGTAACTGCTCTAAAGAAAGCTCGCTGAGCTTGCGATTCTGCTTTTCGCAAACCGCAACCAGCTTGCCGGTTATTCCGTGCGCATCCCTAAAAGCAACACCTTTGGTTACTAAATATTCCGCCAGTGCTGTTGCATCGAGGTATCCGTCATCAAGCTGTTCGGAAATTTTTTCGACATCGAATCGTATATTCGCAATAACCTCTTCAGCCATCTCAAGACAAGCGATTATCGTATCGGCAGCCGCAAAAATATGAACCTTATCTTCCTGCAGGTCACGGTTATAACCGCTCGGCTGAGCTTTTAATATCGTCAAAATACCGACAAGAGAACCGTAAAGCGTCCCGCACTTTCCTCGAATCAGCTCCATCGCATCAAGATTGCGCTTCTGCGGCATCATACTCGAGCTGGTGCAAATACTGTCTGAAACTTTAATAAAACCGAATTCGTTCGATGAAAAAATCAGCAAATCCTCCGCCATACGCGAAAGATGCGCCCCAATCAAAGCACAATCGAAAATAAACTCCGCCGCAAAATCCCTGTCACTGACCGCATCGAGACTGCTGCGAGTAATCGAACTAAAACCAAGACGATAAGCCGTTCGCCTGCGGTCGATATCCAGCGTCGAACCGGCAACCGCACCGCTGCCCAGAGGACTTACATTAAGTAAATTCCGGCAGTTGCTCAAACGAACAAAATCACGCTCGAACTGCTCGACAAAACTCAGAAGATACGCCCCTATAGAAATCGGCTGAGCACGCTGTAAATGGGTATAGGCAGGCATAACATCTTTTATATATTGAGATGATGTATATACAAGCCTTTTCTCCAGCAATATCAGCTTGGTTTTGACTATTTCAATCTGGTCACGCAGCCAAAGTTTTATATCGGTTGCCACTTGGTCATTACGGCTGCGGCCGGTATGCAGTTTTTTGCCTGCTTCGCCTATTTCTTTAACAAGAGCCGATTCGATTGCCATGTGAATATCTTCGCAATTTTTGTCGAACTTGAATTTGCCTTGGTCAATACGCTCGGCAATTTTCAAAAGCCCCTGCTCAATCTGAACAAACTCATTTTTACTGATAAGTTTCTGCTCGGCAAGCATCTGGGCGTGAGCTATCGAACCGGCTATATCGTATTTATACAGACGGTTATCGATGCTCAGCGATTCCACGAAATTCGCCATTATCTCGCTCGGCTTGCCGCTCAGTCGTTGTTCCCAGCTTTTTTTAGCCATTTGTATCTCCCGCAATTATTTTTCGAAGCAAATCATAAGGTCAGGCAGATAGCCTGTCAAGCAGAAGACTTTTTGCCGACAGTTGCAAACCGCCGCATATATGATATGATATCTTCCGGGCCGATAACAAATCACTAACTTTTATTTAGGGGCATATATGATAGAATCTCCTCCCGAAGAGAAAAAGAAAGGCCTGCAGCACGAAATAGAAGACTTAAGAAAAGAGCTTGAACACTTTCAAAAGGAAAAGGACAGAGTCAGAACAATTATCGGCCAAATCGGCGGGATGCCGAAATTTAGAACAAAAATAATGAATATCCTGTTCATTGTTGTCCTTGCCACATCGGTTAGTCTTTCAATAGTAGTAACCGACAAGTGGAGATGGGTGATGGTTGAAATCGCTACGGTTACATTATCGCTGAAAATCTTGTACTTGATTCACTGCGAGATGAAAATGAATCATTTTCAATTCTGGATGCTTTCGTCGATCGAGTGGCGGCTGACAGAAATGAAACGGCAGCTTCTGGCTATAGCGAGCAAGTTCGAATAAGATTAATTCCCGCGCAGGTTCGGTTGGCCGTTAGAGCATAATAACTTCATGGCTCATATCGTCCAGTTCGAGTATAACTATGCTCGGTTTGCCGGTTATCCAGTCGGTAACTTCGCCCGGATTTATTACCAGCGTATTTCCAACTGTCCTAATATCTCTTTTGTGCGTGTGGCCGTATATCACCAAGTCGTATTTGCCGCTTTGGGCGATTTCTTCGATACTGGTCGGGACGTGGGTCATAAAGATTTTTCTCGAACCGAGCGTGCCTCTATACGCATATTCGTAAATCTCTCCGCCGAACGATTCGACGGTCTGCTTTACAAAGAGTTTTTCACCCTCGTTATTGCCGAAAACTGAAATAAACTTAGCGCCCTTAATATCAGAAAATGCTTTGGCTGTGAACGGTGAAACAATATCCCCTGCGTGAAGAACGTATTCGACCTGATTCTGATTCAGAACTTCGATAGCCTTTAGTACATTTTTATGGTCATCATGTGTATCACTTATTATCCCTATTTTCATATTCGCGCCCCGAACAAGTTATTAAAATTAAAATGAAACCTTTTCGTCTCCGCCTAATCCCTGTTGAGGAGGCATTTGTATCTGCTGACACATTACACATCTCTCTCCAAGCAGACGCTCGGCTGCGAAAAGCTGAAACCGAAACTCGCCCGGATGCTCGAATACGATGCCGTGCAAGCCGATAGCAAGCGTAAGAACCTGCCTGACATCCTTGAACTCCACAACACCGTCCTTTTGGAATACGACTTTTTCATCCTGCTTCGCATCGACAAGACGAACTCTTAAGCTGGTTTTACCGTGCCCGTTGGTCAGCTCGCAGAAAAAAACCACCTGACCCGTGCGAACCGGAAATTTCGGTGCGTTTATCGTCTGGAGAATGTTGATAAGGCTCGGCATCCCGGAAAATCTGTCAAATATTACCCTGTCGCACACAATCGCTGATAATAATACCGGAGCTATTTCCGCCATTTGCCGCCCTTCCAAAAATTCAGGTTTACTGTTCGCAATCGCTCAAACCGATTCTAACCGCACCCTGCATATATGTCAATTCGATTAAAAAACGAACGTTTCGGCGATTGTTATTATTTGCTAAATCCGCACTGAATTGATGCCGATAACAAATCTGAATTAATTTAACATAAATATAGCAGGAATCGAAATATGAGCATTAATGACTATTCCGATAATATAATTGTTGTCAAACTGCCGCCCGAGCCAAAACTGCGTGCAGAACTCGATAAACTAATGCAGGTCCTTCAGAAAGGCTGCAGCAGCGACGTTATTATTGATTTTTCGGCTGTTGACATTATGACAAGCTTAAGCCTTTCAGGTTTCCTCAAAGTCCGAGAACTCGTTAGCCAAGCCAACAAAAAACTAATCTTCTGCAACGCGATTTCTATTACTAAAGACATCTTTAAAGTTACTTGTTTCGAAGGCATTTTCGAATTCGCCGACACAGTGGACGATGCCGTAAAAATAATCGAAGAATTCGAGCATTGCCACAACCGAAATAATTAATGCGTAATTTTAAAGCCTATCTTCGGTTTTTACTGCACCCCTAAATTAGCTTTGATTTATTATAATCGAATGTTAGAATTTATGGCTTCGAAGATGAAAAGCTTTTTAAGGAAAATTTGATGGAAATACCCCTTTCTCGACCGGACATCACTGAGTCGGAAATTCAGGCTGTTTGTGAAGTTCTGCGAACACCTAACCTGTCTTTAGGCCCCAAACTGCCCGAATTCGAACAAAATTTCGCCCGATACATCGGGTGTAAATACGCAATCGCGGTCAACAGCGGTACCAGCGGCCTTTTTATGTGCATGTTAGCCGCCGGCATAGGCCCCGGAGATGAAGTAATCACCCCTCCCTTCACATTCATCGCCACCAGCAATTCCATACTTATGGCCGGAGCCACACCTGTTTTTGCCGACATCGACCCGAACAACTTAAACATTGACCCCAAACAGATTGAGAAAAAAATTACAAATAAGACAAAAGCCATTCTGCCCGTTGAGGTCTTCGGTAATCCCGCAAATTTCGACAAAATCTGTGATGTCGCCCGAAAACACAATCTCATCGTAATAGAAGACAGCTGCGAAGCCCTCGGTTCGTCTTTAAACGGAAAAAATGCAGGAACTTTCGGTTTATTATCCACATTTGCTTTTTATCCTAATAAGCAGATGACTACCGGCGAAGGCGGGATGATATTAACGGATAATGAAGAATTGGCGGATTCTTGTGCATCTCTGAGAAATCAGGGAAGAAGCAAAATGGCTGAATGGCTCAGTCACGACAGGCTCGGGTATAATTTCCGGCTTAGTGATATTAACTGTGCGCTGGGGATTGTACAGCTTTCTCGAATGGATGAGATGAAAGCCAAGCGTCAGCAGGCAGCAAAGTGGTATAAACAGTTACTTGCAGACGAATCGCGAATTATTATTCCTCAGGAAGAACCCGGCTGCGATGTCAACTGGTTCGTATATGTCATAAGACTTGCCGAAAACTATACCCTCGAGCACAGAGATAAAATTCTGGTCGAAATGCGAAACCGCGGAATTCAATGCAAAAATTACTTCCCGCCGGTATTATCGCAGCCTTTTATGGCAAAAAGGTTTAACTTCAAAAAAGGCGATTTTCCTGTAACAGATTCGGTTTGCGACCGCGTAATCAGCCTACCGTTCTATAATAACCTCAGCTATGAAGAAATATCCGTGGTTTGCCGGGAACTCAAATCCGTCCTCGATAAAATATAAACCTGATTTTGAAGCATGCTTTTCTTATGTTATACTTAAGTTAGTATAGCTGCTTCTTAATTGAAATCAGGCTAAGCTGCGAGGAGTCCTAAACCTTAAAAAACTATTCTCTGGGGGTCTATCCTAATGCGGGGATGGAAAAGCAAAATAATTTTAATGCTTATCGTTTATTTTTTGGGTTTTGCTACAGGGATATATATGCTTGCTCCGGTACCCGAAGAATACGCGGCAGCCTCAGCGGGGCAGGGTCAAAGCTATCATTTGCCTAACTCGCAGGAGTTCGTCAAGTCGTTCAATCTCGGGATGCATAAATGTATTGATTTTATTAAAGATATAAGCATCCGTACCGGAACGTACGTTAAGCAGAAATATCAAGAAAGACAAACGAGCAGCTAACCGCCCTGATGGGCGTTCCTGACTCGATATATTAGGGAGGGTGGAAGATTGGCCGCGGCGGCATACCCGCGGCCTTTTTTTGTGCGGATAATTAACCACGAAGAAACACGAATAAAAACTAATTATTTTTGACGCTGATACGCGGATTTAACCGCTAAGAGTGTCATACTTATGGCAGGGAGTGACAGGTTTTGGTTGGTTTTCGCCGCGGATTCAATCAGACCCCAGACCGCAGACATAAAATTACGGTAAAATAGGTCGCAGTTATGGGAGAAATTCGTCTGTGTTTTTTAGCCAATTGGGGCTTTTGGAAATGGTCAAGGCTGTATCTATTAATGAAATATGAGAATACCCTTGGGGGAAATTGCCCAGAAGTCTTTTTGTTTTGAAGTCCATGTCCTCGCTGAACAAGCCTAAGTGATTGCCGTATTTTAAGATTTGCTCGAACATTTCGACGGCCTGCTGCTCTTTGCCGATAAGATAAAGGCTTTTAATCATCCAGAATGTGCATACCGTAAAAGATGATTTGGGCTGTCCGAAGTCATCGGGGCTATTATAACGGTACATAAGGCCGTCCTTGGAGAGCTCTTTGTAAGTCTGTAAGACAGTGTCGATATAAATTGGGTCTTTGCAGGAGAGAAAACCGTATTGCTGGGCGAGCAAGTTGGCGGCGTCCATCGAAGTTCCGCCGTAAAATTGCGTTAATGCATTTGTTTTGGGGTCGCGGCCTTTTTTAAGAATATCTGCCTTAATTTTTTCACGCCAGTATAAATAATCCTTGGCGTCGTTATCTTTTGCGAAGAATTTGGCTATTCGAGCGGCTCTGTCCATTCCCACCCAGCAGAGAATCTTAGAAAAAGTAAAATGCTTTTGTTCACTTCTGAACTCCCATATACTCGAATCCAGTTTTGTCCAAGTATTTTTAATATGTCTGGTAAGAGTCCGGACAACGGTCCAGAGGTCTTCTTTATTGTCCAGCGATTCGTGAAAAAGGGTCAGGCTTTCGTATATTACATCGAGTACGACACCGTAAATGTCGTTTTGCTTTTGGTTAATCGCGGCGTTTCCGACACGGACAGGCTTAGAGCTTTCGTATCCCTCAAGCCAAGGCAGCTCCTTTTCTACCAGTCGCCGTCTTCGGGAATTGATTGAATACATAATTTGAATCTGCTCGTCCTTAAACGGTATGATGTCCAAGATAAACTGCATAAATCTTTCGGCGACCTTATAATGGCCGAGTCTGGCAAGAATACTTATGGTCATCGAAGAATCTCTCAGCCAGCAGTACCTATAGTCCCAGTTTCTAACTTCGCCGATTGTTTCGGGCAGGCTTGTTGTAACGGCTGCGAGAATAGCTCCGGTTTTCTGATAGGTCAGGAGTTTTAAGACAAGAGAGCTTCTTTCTACTTCTTTCTGATAGCTTGTAAGAACAGATGTTTTAGCAACCCAGCCCATCCAATAGGCTCTTGTTCGCTGATATTCCAAGCGAACCCAGTCAAGTCCCGGTTTGAATAACTTTTGATTATAGCTTAGCAGCAGGAAACAGTCCTGCTGAATTTTTATCGGTTCCGAACTTAGAATTTTATCAAACGGCAGGTCTGAATAAAGATATACGGATTCGTAAGGGCCTTTTTCTGTTCTGGCTTTTATAAACTCAGCGGACATTTCTATCAGGCATTTATTCTGAGCATAGGCAGGACGAGGCTGATATTGTATTCTGAATTGCGGTTTGCCTCGCAAATATTTTATGTAACGTATGATGTCAGGCGGAGCATGGCAAATACCGGCGTCGGTTCTGTATCGAGGCATAAAATCGCATATCCGAAAAGCATGCTCGCCGCAGGAATATTCGGTTGCGAGGATGTTGGTTTTCTCAAGGTATTTTTGACTGATATCATACTGTCCGACAGGCTCGATAGAAAAAAAACCGCCCTTTTCCGAATCCAATATTTTTGCAAAAAACGACGACGAATCAAAATCGGGCAGGCAGCACCAGTCAATGCTTCCATTGCGGCTTATCAACGCGGCACTTTTGCAATTGCCGATTATACCGTAATCTAAGTTATTCATTTTCACTTATTAGTTATAGTCTTTAGATTAACTCTTGTTGAAAGCTTTATTGCTCATCCTATGTGTATTTTACACAAGACGGCGTATTCTGGCAACGCAAACATTTACAAGAGGCGGATTGGGCAGGATTGGCAACAAAAAACCTTTTTAGCTAAGGACTATTTACTAACTTGTGTTTATAATTTAATATTAGGGCTATGGGTGACATTTACGGATTGATATTCGATATTGACGGGGTTATCGCGGACACCGAAGCTGTTAACTCACAGGCGACGATACGGGTGTTCGAGGAAATGTTCGGAGTAAGCGGCGTTACTCGTCCCGATTTTGACGCGGGTATCGGCAGAGGGGCGCAGGCATACATATTGGCGGCGGCGAAGATTCACGGTTTGGCGATTTCGCAACAAGAGCTTGAAAAAGCTGAAGAGCTCAGAGAACGATATATCACCGAGCTTTTCATTAAAGAACCGAGAACTTTCGAGGGTGTACTCGAGTTGATAGACGCCGCTCTTGAGGCGGATAATTTTAAGGCTGCGATTGCGACATCGAGCAGCCGGAAAATATCACAGATACTTCTTAAATCTATAGGTGTTCCTTATCAGCGAATGGTTTACATTACCGGCGATATGGTCAAACGTAAAAAGCCCGACCCTGAATTATTTCTGCTGGCTGCCAAGGGTTTGAAAATTGCTCCGGCGGACTGTGTGGTAATAGAGGATGCTCCCAGCGGCGTGGAAGCCGCCAAGGCCGCCGGATGTAAATGTATCGCGATTACAAATACTACGGCTGCCGAGAATCTTTTTGGGGCGGATTTGATTATTAACAGCTTGACGGAAACTGATTTAGAGAAGATAACGGCTTTAATCAACAGCTAATACCATATTACTGATTAAAGTTAATTACCTGTAAATAATCCGTGCCGTAAAAATACCTTCCTGAATTTAGCCGGCCGACAATGTTAATTTTATTAGAGCCTGTCTTAAGACGCTTTATACATTCTGATTTATTAAACGAAACTATAACGTATGTTCTGCGGGATTTTCCGGTATCAACCTGCCTTATAGACGGTTTAGATGAAGCAATGCCGCCGGGCAGAAACTGAAACGGTCTTTCACTGTTAATATCCGAGGGATTTATGCCATCGGGCATAGTGATTACAACGGTGATATGGCGGTCGAAGTTATGATGATATAAATGCTTAGGTGAACACATTATATTTACTTGCAAGGGTTCTATTACATTGATTTTGCAATAAGAAGTTTCGGATTCAACCCATCCGTCATAAACGATAAGCTGGATTTTATGCTCACCGGCGGGAAGTTGAATACGCGGCTTTATACCAATAGCGTTAAAAAGCTTATCGTTGATTTTCCACGACCAAAAGTAATCAAGCTCATCGCCGTCTTGGTCATAAGAGCCTGAACCGTTAAGAGCAATTTTAGCAAAACCGTCAATTCCGGCATAAGCAGTTCGTCCGGAGCCGGCGTTAGCTATCGGTTTTACATTAACAAGAGCTAAAGAATGATACTTTCCCGCCGCTATGCCGACAAAATTGTTTCCTTCAGGAGAATCGGCCTGACCATAATCGTTCCACCCCCAGCCCACAATCGAGCCATCGGCTCTAATCGCGAGGGAATGATACTCCCCTGCGGCTATGGCGATAAAATCATTACCATCAGGCGGGATTGCTTGGCCGAAATCATTTCTTCCCCAGCCAAGGATAGCACCGTCAGATTTAAGAGCAAGAGAATGGCCGCCTCCTGCGGCTATACCTATAAAATCATTCCCCACAGGAACGTCTGTCTGTCCATAATTATTTTCACCCCAACCGACAATCGAACCATCAGATTTTAAGGCGAAGGAATGAGAATGCCCTGCGGCTATTGCGACAAAATCATTACCATCATACCGGGCTGCTTGACCATAATAATCGCTGCCCCAGCTCACTATAGTCCCGTCGTTTCTAAGAGCCAGAGAATGGCTGTTGCCCGCGGCTATCGCAATGAAATCATCATCTTGGGGCGGAGCCGACTGACGATAATAATCACTGCTCCAGCCGATAATAGTACCGTCGGATTTGAGTGCAAGAGAATGAACTTCTCCGGTCGCTATATCGATAAAATCGCTTCCTTCAGGTTCACTCCTATCCATAGCTATCCGCCCCCACCTTATTATAGAGGCAGCATAGCCAAGCGGCATAAAGGATAAGATTGAAAAGGCTGCAATGAGGTTTAAAATGAGCTTTTCCATTTGCGGCGCCTTCCAAGCACAACCATTTCCCTGATTCAACCCGAATCATAAATAAAAATGGTTGCTTCTCAAGTAATTATTA